>OFHI01000068.1_pt1 | contig 24877 bp, 20 predicted proteins | sample 1522021 | NCBI WGS metagenome assembly OFHI01 (sample SAMEA2464839, study PRJEB22497) | soil metagenome | biome: Grassland; feature: Farmland; material: Clay | place: Australia | collected 2013-02-01 | depth 1.4 m | reverse complement strand
AGCTTCTCCTCCTGTTTCCAGTGTCGGCGTTCGGTCATTGTTCCCCCCAGACCCCCTTCAATTCTTCATGCAATATATTATTATCCTTATAGGACAATGTTGTCTCTTTATTTAAGGGGGCAAGACATTTGGATTAAAGAATCTATACAAAAGAATCTACAATCGGGGGGTGATTTATACTCTAATCTCCTCCAGGTGACAAGGGAAACTATTCACTCACCCATCCCTGAATGGGAAAATTCTTAAACTTATGGGTAATGATTTATTGCGAAGCATTGATGTAAATTGAATACCGAAGAAGATTCGTTTAAACATGTGTGTGATTTACTTGAGTTTAGTGATAGCTTGGGTTTTGTTCAGCACAGCTCAGAGGAACTAGGCAATTTTCAGAAAATGGTTTTCGGAGAAGCAAAGAAAAAACTTGACATCGATGCAATATATTTCACAAAGCAAAATGCCAACGCACCATTTATCCCAATCATTTATTTCAAAAAGATGAAATGGGTTGATCAGAAATCAATCCTGAAATTACATCGAGAGGTCTGAAATCAAGGCAGAACTCCGATGTTATTCGTGATTACCCCGACGGAAGTAGTGATTTATGACTGTTTTAGAGCACCATTCAACAGTGAATCGGGAACTATAGACGACAAAGGTTACCTAGTGGATCGCCTTGATATTTACTTAGACGCAGAAAAAATGATGCAAAAACTAAAACGTTGGAATTTTGACACAGGGGAAGTTTGGGAAACCTACAAAAGTCATTTCAACTCAAATGAACGTGTTGATATAGTATTGCTAGAGAAATTAAGAGTTCTTAGAACTCACTTAACTCGAAGCAATCTCAGTATACATCTTGCAAATAGTCTGATTGGTTGGATTATTTTTGTAATGTATTTGCAGGACAGGGGGGCATTAACAGATTTTTATGCTCATTTCAAAAAGGGAAAATATGCAAATTTTGATGAAGTTCTTTCAAGTGCGGAAGATGTATTTGAACTCATTAGTGAGCTTAAGACCAGATTCGATGGAGATATATTCCCTATAACTTCGGAAGAGAGAAGAACTGTGAATACTACACACTTCTTAAAATTGCGAGATTTCATAAGAGGTACAGACTTAAACACCGCACAAACCGCACTTTGGCCATATAATTTCAATGTAATACCAATTGAATTTATTAGCAGTGTTTATGAAGAATTTCTGCACTCGTCTGGCGGCCCTAGTATTGAAAATGAAGCCCCTCATTATACGCCGTCTTATCTGGTAGATTTTCTGGTGGATCAAGTTTTGCCTGAAAATTTTTCCAACTCAAGTAAGGTACTCGATCCATCTTGTGGATCAGGAATATTCTTAGTATCTGTATATAGACGGCTTATCGCAATGAGTGCTAATCTCAACGGTTCAAAAGACCCAAACGTGAAGGAACTAAAAAGTCTCCTCACTCATTGTATATACGGGGTGGATATAAATAAGGAAGCAATTAGAGTTGCTGCTTTTAGCCTTTACCTCACTTTGATTGATTACTTAGAGCCTAAATCCATTTTATTGCATGAGAATCTCTTTCCTAGATTAATAGGTACTAATCTGTTTGAAAGCGATTTTTTCGATACTTCCCAAGACTTTGACAAGAAACGTTACGATCTAATCGTTGGAAATACACCTTGGATAAGTAAGTTGACGAAATATGCATCGAGTTATTTAAGAAATAGAGAAAGTGCCGTGGGAGATAGTCAAATCTCACAGGCATTCTTATTAAAAACATTGGAGGTAACTAAAGAGAGAGCAAAAGTCTGCTTGATCACATCCGCAAAAGGCTTACTTTTCAACATCCATCCCAAATCCAGAAAGTTCAGAGAAGAATTTTTCCGTGAGGCTAAAGTAGAAACAATTTTCAACTTTGCATCATTGAGGTCACACTTATTCAAAAAGGCCCAAGGGCCTTCTGCAGCGGTAATTTTCTCATCAAAGATGCACAGAGTATCCCAACCTACTGACGATGGATTTAACGATAACCAATTGGAATCTTACATAACGTATGTATGCCCCAAGCCCTCACCACTTGGTGAAAAGCTTGGTTCTATTGTAATAGAACAATCTGACGTGTCAGAGATCCCTTTCAATTTAGCTACCGATGGTGTAGCAATATGGAAAAATGCAATGTGGGCTACGCCTCAAGATTGGAAGTTGATTAACAAGTTGAGGAAGAGAACTATTCGAGAGGTAATAAAAGAGAGAAGCATGCATAGCGGTGAAGGGTTTCAACCTAAAGGGAGAACAGAAACGCCAGAATGGATGACAAATTTATATTTCATTCCTACAAAGGCCATTGGCAGTTTCAAACTAGACTTGGACAAAATCAGAAAATTCCAGGACAAGACCATACATAGAAGCAGACCTGAATCAAGATATAAAGGTCCTTTGAGTATAATAAAAACTGCACCACAAGGGGGGAGAATTGTTTCTGCATTTTATGAAAAAGATCTGTGCTTTAAGGAAACTGCAGCAAGTATCACTGGTTCTACAAAGGATGTCCCTGTTCTCAAAGCAATTACTTGTATAATGAACTCCAAGCTAGCCAGTTATTACCTTTTTCTCACCGCATCAAGCTGGGGTGTAGAACGGGATAGCATTAAGATGGAAGAGTTAAGGGGGATTCCTTTTCCTTCACCAAAATCCTTCGAAAAGTTTGGAGAACAGATTGTGGAATTACATGACCTAATCATTTCTGGTTCAGAAAGCACGGGAGAAAATGATTATTTGAAAGCCCTAGACGACCTGATTTACGATGCATTTGAGCTAACCCCCACGGAAAGGGTGATGATAGATGAATTCTTGACATACGGATTGACCCTTTTTCAGAATAAAGATAAATCTGTGGCGTTGAGGCCAGCGAACGATGAACTTGTGCATTCCTATGCTAATATATTTAAACGGACAATAGACTCATTAATTGAAGGCTCCGGAAAAACTGTTTCTGCAGTAATGTACACAGGAAATAGAGATCTTTATGTGGCTTCATTTGAGTTGGCCTCGTCATTAAGAATGGGGGATATTTACATTAAGAACGATGAGGAAACAATAAATAAAGTTCTGACAAGATTGCACTCTGTTTTGAAACAAGAAATGTCAGAGAACGTTTACTTTTCTCGCTTCTTAAAGATTTACGAATTACATAAGGTGCACCTTATTAGGCCCAGCGAATCAAGACTTTGGACGACGAGCCATGCGTATTCTGATGTTGAAGATGTTATAGGGGATATACTCAGTTCTTGGGGTGATGTATCTTAAGTGCAGAAATAGGAAAGACTTCTTACTTTGGAAACCCATCCGATTTCGGGGGGTTTATTAAACCTCATTTGCAGAAAAAAGTATTTTCCATAATGGTTAATGCATACCAAGAACTTCAAAAACAGAATACTGTTAAGTCCAATTGGGAAGAGGATCAGATTACGGATGAACTCTATAATTTTATACAGATAACCTGGAAAGAAGACCTCAGCGAGGCAGCAAATTCTGTCATTCCCAAGCATCAATCTCCAAAGTACCCAAAAATGAAAAAAAAGGGAAGAGCCCCTACTATTGATATTGTCTTTAAATCACGATACTTTGAGCGAAGATTTCTTTGTTTTGAGTGTAAACTTGTAGCACACTCCAATAGAAGTCAGTTGGTTGATTACATAAGGGAAGGGATGATGAGATACATCAATGAAAAATATTCCAATGAAGAGCCAATAGCAGCGATGATAGGGTATACTTTTGAAAATGCGGTAGATTTGATCGTGAATGCAATAAATAATAAAATCCTTAAATTAGATGGGTTAACACAAAGCGACAAAATTATTGAAAAGAGATTTGATTTTACAGATTTTGCCAATAGTTACTTTTCTCGTCATTCAAGAAAAACAAAGGGCCCCATAGAACTCATTCATATGTTTTTCACCTTCGGAAATTGACATTCTACAATGCATTTTTAATTCTTCTCAGAATTTAATCATATTCTATACTTCCGAAGTGTCGTTCAAGTGTTTGTTCCTTTAAAGCTGGTATCCTACTTTCGAATATGGGCCAGTCGCTCGCCTTTAAATACATAAATGACTGAGGTGCTACGAAATTTTCCAGTTCTCTAGACGGATCTATTGGTGGGTTTAGCTGCTGATAATGGTCGATTACTAGGCATACCCCTTTACCTGCTCCTTCATAGTATTTGTCGAATTCATCCTTTTCGATGTATGCTTCTCTAGAAAAACGTTTCCAAATTTCCTTTGGGCTCAATTCTAATTTAGTTTTGACAGTAAACCAACCAGTAATCAATCCAGAATCGCTTGATGTATAAACAATTACAAAGTTTATGTTCTTGGGAAATGGGCTCCTTCTTAACTCACATCGTTTCGTTCCAGAGAAAATCGCATCAGAGAATTTCTTTTTTATGGATAGAATTGCTACACTCATTGCAAATCCCCGATAATTCCGCTATATGATTTATTACTAATTTCCCTAATTGATTGAATTGGTCCCCAAATAGAATATCTCTTTTCCAAGTTTCTCATACTTATAGGAATGTTAAAGTATTTCTGGTGCCTAAAAATTAAAACTAATGCATTCTTGAGAGCTAACTGCTTGATTTCCTCTAATGTATAGACTGTACGATTACTAACTATCGAAGCTATCTCCGCCGGGTCATTTGTCCGTAAAGTCTTTTCTACGATTCCTAAGGATGTTATCTCTTTCCTGTCATGTGACCTATAAAACATTAGTATATCCCCCTCGCGAATTCTTTTTGTTTTGGCATTTGAAATATATGCCTTTTTAATAGTATTTCCCTCAGGTGCCAATTGGGTTAAATCTGAAACCAATTCATGTTCATACAATGGGTAGTCCGGGAACAATCTTTCATGATAAATGGGTATGATTGGCACTATGAACTTTCTTATTGTTTGGTCGTCGATGAAATTTGGGTAATACTTTGTTGCATAATCTACAGGGGGGAGACCATTAGGCCTAAGAGATGGACGTTGCATATCCTTTACATATATCATTTCTTTTCTCTTATCACCGAGGTGTACAAAACCAAAATCTTCAATCACGTATCGTAGATTGACATACTCGGGATAGATTGTAAGATATGAACTAGCAAACTTATTTTCTATAGCATACTGAAATGATAATTTTAGCAGTAATTCAGATATCTTCTTACCAGAGTATTTTTCATTAATCTTCAAAGTACTCAATTTAAGAGTTGGCAGAGGAACAACAGTAGAATCAGCATATTCTCTCTCTTCTTTGAATATACATATGGCTTGTATTTTCTCGTTTTCCAGCAATACCCAACATTTTCTGCCTTGGGTCGAAATTCTCTTGAACCACTTATCAAAACCTACATAAGTCTTACGAATTGAATCAAAAAAGGGGTCTTCCAGTGTGAGGGCATATACTGGAAGCGTTTGAACCAAAGGGTGAGTCGGCTCAATTCTCCTTGAAAGTACTGAAAAAAGCTCGCTTGCTTGACTTATTGAAAGAACTTGTTCTGAAATTCCCAAAGTTTTGGCCCATTTCCTTATGCCGACGTCTTCAGTCACAAGGAAGTTAACACAATTTCGATAAAGTGCATAAAGAATACTAGCATCCACGCAATCATTTGGGGTTTCCCCGGCTCCAATTTTCTCTAAAAAATCTAAGCCAGGTTCTGGGGCGTCCTCCAGAAGGGTATATTTTGAGGTTTTAGACAACGTTTTTCCTAACCGGTTCAAATCCTTGTCTCTGCGAATATCTTCAAGCGTCTTTGGGTGGAATAGAATAACTCCATTCTGAATAGATTCCCTATAAAATGTTGAAGCATCGCTTTCAATCAGCCTATCATCCTCAAGAGCTATGATGACATTGGTATCAACAAGAACTCGTAAAATTGTCAACAAGATAATACAATGTCGACATTTATTAATCCTTCCCAATTAGTAGTCTTGTTTGGAATGACTAGGTGGAATTTTTACGGAAAGGTGAAACTTCTATGGTAAAAAAATTCTAGTATAATTGATGAAGACGAGAGAAATATTAAATTCTCATTCCTTTTTTATTGGAGCCTTGGAATAGCCTTTTCTGAGATACCGGATTACGAAAACCGTAGGGAGATACCCTATCGTATTAGACGGCGGATATTGGAATATTAGTTTTAAGTCTTTTAAATATTCTGGAATATTTTTGAAAATAAGCAAATTAAATAGAAAGTTGCGTTTTTTCTCAATATGTTTAGGGAATTGCTTAATAATCAAATTTTCAGTGCAATGTCACTAGGAACAAAATTAGATAAAAATTGTGCATATGTTGACCTGCAAAGTTCAACTAAAGAAATTGAATCGATCATTGAAAGAGCCTCAAGAGAGAACGATGACTTTGATAACATTGTTGTAAAAGATGGAACAAGTTATATTGGTGTCATAAGTCGAGAAGATTTATCAAAACACATAAACGACTTAAAAGAAATGCATATCTCAAAGGTTAACAGATATAGCATAAATGAAGATGATGGTCTTTCCAAGGTTTTAAACAGGCTAAAGGATGATTTCAGTAGAAGCGATGAACCAAAACTGTATTTTATAACTGATCATGGCGTCCCATTGTATATATTTACATACAGTGATTTAAACAGAAGATCGGTGTATATTTATTTTTACACATTGATTCTTTTTTTGGAACAGTGGATACGCGAAAAAATAGCTGAAAATCACAGGTTACAGGGGAGAAGATTGGATCCCAGATGGATGAATGCTCTGAGTCAAGATGAGAGACGCAATTTGCACAATTCATCTGTATCTAAGAAAGAAAGCACGTTAAGCGTGGCTGGGTTGAAGCATCTGATAAAAGCCTACAAGAAGGATGGTGCTCTTGAATGGGTAAGGCAAATGCATAGTGAAATTATAACAGGTAAGCTTCTAAACTACACCGAATTCTTGAGACCGAAAGTAATGCATCCTACAAAATTGTTGGTTCCGAGAGGAGATTTTTCAAATCGATTAAAATGTTTACAGTACGTTTCCACACAGATTTCCAAATTGATTCAAGAAGAAGATTTTAACTCAAAGAACGGAGGATGGTCGTCTAGATAGCCTAAAGGAAGTCTTTAGAGCTTGTGCTATCCAGTCATCACTTGGGTTGCGTTAGATAGAGTCTAGATATGTGGGCCATTGGTATTGTTTAAATTTCGTTACATTCGTGTTTTTACTCGCCCATTTTGATAAGTTGTTGACTACTGAGTCCACTCTCTTCATATGAACACCAGATGGATTGCTAATCATATTATTAGAGAGACTTACAATTGAGTTGAAGCCTTTTATGAAAATGTCTCTATGGGTTCCCACATAACGCCTGGTGTTGTTGTTAAAATCCGTCCAAACATAAGCCCAAAGGCGTAAACCAATTCGATCATTGAACTCATTATAGGAAACGGAAAACGAGTAGTTTAGATTTCGAATGCTGAACTTTATGACAATGCCTGTACCTTGGACGACTTTGATCATGTATGGGGTTTCCCCATTTTCCGTTATCCCTAACAAAAATCTCTGATAAAGCAGAATGTGGTTTATTGTTCTTATCATGAGTAAGTTCAACGTGGCGTGATCCTGATGAAAACTATCTGTAGAGCCACCGTTAATAAATTTCTGTCTTTCTCTTACTTGTAAAGCAGGTAGTTTTTTGCTTTTGAAACTGTGTTGAATCTTTATGATGGCTTCTCTGCCGCATCCAATTTTGCCAAATGCAGGCCACACTCGTTTAAAATCTTGGATAGTTGAATTTTCGTTAACCAATTCATTTTCGTTGTTCACGATCTGATGTTTACTAAACACCTTATCTGACAACTCAAAGCAATATTTAGGTGAGAAAGATAGAGACAAGTGTTTTTGCGCTGAAAATGGACCTAACAAATTAGTAGGGGTAACAAAAACTGCATAATCGTTTATTGCGTTGTTGTAACCAGGGATCGGTATGAAGGCATCAAAAATATTTATTTTCAGGCTTTGAATCTTATTTGTAGCACCTAAAGAATTTAACTTGTAATTAAACAGTTTCATTATTTTCGCCAACCTCGTCAGTAAGTGCTTTATATATAAGATCAACAACTAGTTGACTGAATCTCTTTTTCTTCTCTGGATCTCTCAAGATCTGTTCGGAAAGGCTCTTATTAATGTCCATTTGACCAATAACTGCTTTGGTAAACTCGCTTTCAAAATCCGGGCTCACCATTAGATGATCCTTAGTGTTGGCTTTAACTTGTTTTCTCAAAGTGTCTGATTCCAAAACCTTGTCCCTGATGCTGTTGGTATAATTGATGACATCATTATCTGTCAATTCTCCTTCAAATAATTCGTTCAATTCCTTTATGAGATCAGACAAAGATACTTTCTCTGGCTCTCTTGCATTCCCAGAACCAACAGATAGAACTGGTCTTAGAGAGCCGTTGCCTTCTTGATCCGAACCGAGGCCCAGGTCCGCGGATTTTCCCATTGAGAGATGATAATGAGTCATTATCACCTTTGAAAGGTCCAATTCCTCATTTAGGAGTTCTCCTTTTAACTTTGGCAAAAGGCATCTGAAGAATATGCTTCTCTCTTCCAAGTCAGCTCCTCCATAGTCAATGATCTGCGAGAGGAAATCATAATTTCTGACAAATTTACCCATGTCACTGATAAACAACTCAATTTCCTTCAGCCTTATCCCATTCTTTTTTAGTTTAGCTTGTGTTTTTTCATTACGGATCCTCTTTGCAACAGGATCTATAATTGCTGAAAGCGCAGCCTGATTCTCCCTTGGGTCCATATATGACCTGACTAAAGCTTTCACTTCTTCTACTGTGTAGAGCATCATTGAGTCAAGTTTGTCCATAAGATCGTTTAGGACATTTGGGTCCGATATTTCCATCAAAGTGGCCGTTTTTAGGTATTTCCTGAACTCATTTAGGATGTCGGATGGATCGTTAACAAAGTCCAGGATAAACGTGGTATCCTTTTTCGGGTATATTCTGTTGAGGCGGGAAAGTGTCTGCACTGCAGTGACACCATACAGCTTCTTGTCCACATACATAGCTGTTAGAAGGGGCTGATCAAAACCAGTTTGGAACTTGTTTGCCACTATTATGACTTGGAATTCGTCGGCGTTGAAAGCTTCCCTGATCTCTCTACCTCTGAGGCCGGGATTCATGTTGTTCTCGTTAAATGGCTCAGGTCCATATTCCAGGTCCTCAACTTTGCCAGAGAAGGCAACCAATACCTTGAGATCATGGTAGCCTTTCTCCCGGATGTACTTCTCCATTGCCAATTTGTACCTCACAGCCTCTTTTCTGGAACCTGTGACGACCATTGCCTTTGCTCTGTCATCGATCCGCCACATCACATTCTCTCTAAAGTGTTCAACAATGATCTGGACCTTCTGTGCTATATTGTAGGGATGGAGGCGTACCCATCTCATAAGAGACTTGAGGCCTTTGCTCTCATCTATCTGCTTCTCATCATAATCTTGACCATTATGTGCAAGTTTGAATGCGAGCCTGTATGGAGTATAGTTCTTCAGGACGTCAAGTATGAAACCTTCCTCAATGGCCTGCTGCATGGTGTAAACATGGAATGGCTCCATTTCATTTGGCGAATCTTCTTTTGGTCTTCCAAACAATTCAATGGTCTTGGCCTTAGGAGTTGCAGTGAAAGCGTAATAGCTCAAATTGGAAGGGAAAACCCCAGCCCGGGCCTGGTATGCAAGGACATCTTCTGTGTCAATCTCTTCCCATTCATCCAATGATTCCAGGGATTTCATCTGTTCTGAGGAGAGAATTTGCTTGAGTTTCCTGGCAACTCTCCCTGATTGTGAAGAATGGGCTTCGTCGGCCACAATTGCAAATTTCCTGTTCTTCAGCGATTCTCTTGACTGTATTTCATCAATAATGAACGGGAATGTCTGTATGGTGACGATAATGATCAGCTTTCCTGCTGAAAGTGCTTCTGAGAGTTGCGATGCTTTTGGACCACGTTCATTAGTTATTCGTGCAATAACTCCGCTCTTGTGCTCAAACTGATATATTGACTCCTGTAGTTGAGCATCAAGAACATTCCTGTCCGTGATAACGATCACAGAATCAAAGATCTTGTTGTTCTTGTCATCGTGGAGACTGGCTAATTGATGCGTCAGCCAAGAGATCGAGTTTGTCTTACCGGAGCCTGCAGAGTGCTGTATCAGGTATCTGTGTCCCGCCTTCTCATATTTCGTCGCTGAAACAAGTTTCTTCACGCAGTCCCACTGGTGGTATCTCGGGAAGATTATCCTCTGCACCTTGGTTATTTCTCCGTCTCCAGAGTCAACGTCCTTGTTCTCAATGTGGACAAATTTTCCTATGATTTCAAGGAAATTATCTGGCTGAAGTATATTCTCCCACAGGTAACTTGTCATGTACCCATCTGGATTTGGAGGATTGCCAGCCCCCTCATTGTATCCCATGTTGAAAGGCAGGAATTCAGTTTCTGCCCCTTTCAATTCAGTTGTCATGTATACTTCATCTGTGCTCACGGCAAAATGCACTATTGCCCTTTTCTTGAAATATAGGAGCGGCTCCACTTTCTTTGTATGGAGGTCTCTGGGAAGTCTGTCTTTCCTGTACTGCTTGATCGCTTCCTCAACATTCTGTGTGAAATCTGATTTGACCTCAATTGTAGCCACAGGTATTCCGTTTATGAAAAGTACGATATCAATGGAGTTTTCATTATTGACCGAGTAATGTAGCTGCCTGACGGCCCTGAGTCTGACTTTCCTGTACATGCTTAGGGTCTCTTCATTCATGGTCTGGACAGGTTTGAACTGGCACATATCGAATTTCCTTGAAACATCTTTGAATCCGTGCCTTAGTACGGATAAAGAACCGTCCTTATCCATCACTTTCAGCATTCGTTTGGTTGCACTTTCAAGGATTGATTCAGTGTCGCTGTTGGGTACGAACTTCTCACTTTGCGTATCCATAATCCAACCCCTCACATCTTCTGGATAGATTGCGTCGACCCTGTCATAATTTGAAGATTCACCGAGTAGCCAACCAGATTCAACTAGACGATTAACAATATAGTCTTCAAAATGCACTTCATGAAGTTTGTCCGGCAGGCTCCTTCACCTCCTGGATTAAACCTCTAACGTCTATTTTACCTGTCACAGCATTTGATATGAGGGAAGTTTTGTGTTCTTTCAGCAGTTCAATCATTTTCTCTTGTTTTGAGATTAAATAATCTATTTTGGATGTTTTAGCGTCGATAATCTTGAAAATGTTCCTTTGTTCTGTCGTTGGAGGTATTGCCAGTAAAAGGTTTCCCATGAACCCCCAGTCTACCCGGGGCATTTTAGCCCCATATGTAGAACCATCGACTAAATTGATGAATTCTCTATTTAATAACAGGGCTGATAGAAAATCGGACTCAATATCAGAGTTTGGTCTCAAAACGAAAAACTCCCCAACTGCAGAGCCTGAAAATTCTGCTTTATAGACTTTAGCAAGGTATGGCCTTAGTTTACCAAACAGAACATCACTATCCTTGAATTCTACACCCTCACCCTCGAACTCTGTTTCAGTCTTAATGTATCTACCTGACCAACTTTCTACGTTTTCGAGTGCCACTTGCTTTGCATATCGTCTACTTTTTTCAGTTACTAATTGAGCCGCATACTTTAATCGCTTTATATCCCAGTGTTTCGGTATCTTCCCAATCCACTCAATTCCACTATCCTTCATGGGCACGTTTGGATCAAGGCCTTTCGTGACCGCACGGGTTATGATTGCCTGGCGTTTTTCCTTGAGGATTCCTATCAAGTTGTATTGTTTTGAGATAAGTGAATCTATTTTGGAGACCTGCTTTTCCAAAAACGAAGAAATTGCAAATTGTTCTGTAATTTCAGGTATACAAATGCATGTATCATTGAATGACTGTTGAGACAAACCAAAGCGTGTAATCCCATTTGTTTCACTCTCGTACTTCCCTCTGAATTTTTTATCAGAATACAAATGAAACAAATAATCGCCACATAAATTGTGATTATCTGGCTTAAGTATTGCCAAGTGGTAACCGCATAGCAGATTGGGAAGTGTGCTTTTCACTAATGCTGGGATAGCGATATCATCTGGTGTTTCGGAATCCTTTGTCACCAACACATCTCCAGCTTCCAAATGAAATTTCTCTACTTCATTTTGACTGGCAGTTGCATCCATGAATTCCATCTCATTGGTGATAAATTGATTCTTGTATACGTCAGTATAGTTGGCTAATTTTACCGGAATCTCTTCATCAAATGAGTGTTTGTCAACGTTGCTAAACTGTATTTTCGAGACAAATTTTAAACGACGTGTTTCCCAATGCTCAGGTATCTCCCCAATCCACTCTATGCCACTGTCCTTGTATACAGGATACCTTGGATACTTCATTCCGTGATCTCTCCCAGAAGGTCGATTATCTCCTTTCCCAGTTTTTTCAGATCTGCATCAATCTCTTCAAGGGGTCTTGGAGGGACGTAATTATAGAAATGCTTTGTGAATGGTATTTCATAACCGATCTTAGCCTTGCTGTCATCTTTCCAAGTGTCCGGAACGTATGGTAACACTTCTCTCCTGAAATAATCTTCAACATCCTCCTTGAGCGGTACATTTTCAGTATCTCTGAGTGTTGAATCTGGTTCTGGTTTTCCTTTCCTGTCCTTACATACATCCGCAGTCTCATCACTCTCAGATAGAGCATTGAGGACGGCTTTGTACTCATTTGGTTTCAAAGATATGCCATTCCTGAAAAACACATCGTCAAGTTCGTTGCTGAATTCACCTCTGTTCTTGAAAATTATGTCTGGTTCAATTGAGGATAATGCCCCCTTCAGTTTTTGCAGAAGTGAATCTTTTCCACGAAATTCTTTCATTCCATTCAAAGACTCAAGTCTATCATGCGAAGTCTGAAAGTTGAGTCTAAGCGGTCTTTCTACCGTGATTGTTCTGTACCCGAAATCCTCGTTTTCAAAGACCTTGCTCTTCTCACCTGCCTGAAAGGTTCCGTAAATTTTTACCACTTCTGCAATGTGTTCAGGAGACATCATGTTCCTCTTCGATCCAAGTGATTTCCTCATCTTCTCGTACATCTCACGAGCGTCAATCAACTGAATTTTGCCGCGTCTTTCATCAGACTTTCTGTTGCTAAGTATCCAGATATAAGTTGAAATGCCTGTATTATAGAACATGTCCGTGGGAAGTCCTATAATTGCCTCCAACCAATCGTTCTCGATAATCCACTTTCTGATTTCAGATTCACCCGATCCTGCCCCGCCTGTGAACAGAGGTGAACCATTCAGGACAATGCCGATTCTACTCCCGCCCTGCTCGGGTGGTCTCATCTTAGAGAGAAGGTGAAGAAGAAATAGAAGGCTTCCATCAGATATTCTTGGAAGACCAGGGCCAAACCGCCCATTAAAACCTCTTTTCTCGTACTCGTCCCTTACTGCTTTCTGTATTTTCTTCCAGTCCACGCCAAAGGGAGGATTTGATAGCATGTAGTCGAAAGTGTTAACTGAATGTCCGTCGTTCGAAAGTGTGTTCCCATAAACAATGTTTTTTGGATCTTGTTCCTTGATTATTAGCTCAGCCTTGCAAATAGCATAGGATTCTGAATTTAGTTCCTGCCCATAAAGTACGAGCCTGGCATCGGGATTCATTTCCTTTATAGTTTCATCTGATATTGAAAGCATCCCCCCTGTCCCGGCGGCTGGATCGTAAATCTTCCTTACTATTCCTTCTTTCCTCAATGAATCATCATCCTCTGTGAAAAGGATATTTACTATCAATCTGATGACCTCACGGGGTGTGAAGAAATCTCCGGAAGTTTCATTGGATATTTCAGAAAACTTCCTTATGAGTTCCTCATAATACATCGACATATCCATGCTGTCGAGCTTGTTTGGGTCAAGATCAAGTTCCACAAACCCTGATAAAACAATAAACAGGAGATTCTTTTCTTCAAGTTCTTCTATGATCCTCTGGAAGTTGAAATGTTCAAACACATCCTTTATCTGATCCGTGTATCCATTGATATACTGTAAAAGGTTTTTCTTAAGATTGTCCGGGTCACCAATCAGTTTTGCCATTGTCCAAGGTGAGGTGTTGTAGAAGTTCTGTCCAGAAACATCTTTCAGGAACGCATCCAGAGGTATGCTACTTTCTTTTCTCTTTTCGTATTCTTCCAAAACAAGATCTTTAGTTGGTTCAAGCATACAATCAAGTCTTCTCAGCAAAGTAAGCGGCAGAATGAACCTTCTATATTCGAATGGCTTATAATCTCCTCTTAGGAGCTCTGCTATACTCCAAACATGCCCTACAATATCTCCGTTTATCATGACTTGCTGGTCTTTAAATGAATGAACGGGCATAAAATATTGCTATACCATGAGGGCAAGTTATTGTTTCATCACCGCGTTCGCAGATTTGACCTCAAGAAAACCACTAATAATTAATACAGGAAAATCCATTTGTTGATCTGTAAAAGTGGATTTTAGCCCAATCTATGCAAAAGTTCTTGTTTTATGAGTCTGTGAAAACAAATACTCAAATTCTGAATTGATTAGTTTATATGTAAATCAATATTCACTCAAGCTCCAGAATTGAACGGTTATAGCCAAACTTTTCCAGCAACTCATAGGCCTTGACTACAATATTGCTAGCACTAAGGTTTAGCATGATCCAAAGGTTTCCATTGATCGGCTTCCCCCCAGGTAAGGGCTTTCCATCCCTGTTCCGGTTCTCCCTGTTGATTAGATATCTTTTGTATCCAGATTCAATTGGAACGTTGTTCCTCGAAAGCTTCCCTTTTTCTATCAACCAATTTGCCACGTTAATGAGAATCTGGTTCTGAGCACTGATCCTATATTCCCTCCCTTGAAGGCGCATTTTCGTATAGTACCTGTTACTGTAGCTGGTTTCATTATCGTTATGATTCGTAATTGGAGATTCCATGGACTCAGGAGATAGTAAAGACTCGGATTTTTCTCTGAGGAAATCTCGTACTTCCTCAATGTCATACTTATATTTTGCAAATCTAGTGTTCAATTGATCCATAAAATAATTGGAGAAAACACTGGAGAAGGTCTCGGGGTCTTCTATCAGTTCGTCCCATAGGGAATTCAGATTATCGCTTTTGGATGCCAACTCTTCAATTTTCATTACGTGGTTTGGCGACAGGCTGGTTAAATTTCTGAGTGTTCTCTCCACTGAATCACCCTCAATGTTTACTCGCCATATGATTCTGTCAATATACGGTTTGAATTCTTCATAGGATTTAAAAAGAACATAGTCTGAGCCATTGGTTATGAGACCATATCTGGACCCTACGTCAGATGAATATCTAGCCAGCTGTTTTATGTGTTGTAAAGTATCTTCGCTCAATTTCTTTGCCTCAAGGAGTATGATTTTCTTCCCCTCCTGAAGCAGAGAATAATCAGGAAAGCCTCCTTCCCCAGTGTTTTCTTCCGGTACAACTACATCCGGGTTTTCAATATCCCATCCCAGTTCTCTGAGAACAGGATCTATGATTTGTTGTCTCACGGCAGCCTCATTCTTCTCGTACAGCTCCCTATGTTCATTTATTCTCTTCTTTATCTTTTCCACGAATAGTTTGTCGAACATCGCAAATCAACCTCCTTTATCATTCACAGACGAGCTTGCGGAAGTTTTGGCTCTTTTCTTTAATGACCTATTTTGAGGAACGACCATAAACTAATTAATTATTGTTATTAGGGTGTCTCACATTTTATGAATTGTCAGACAGATGTCGAACATTATATGCTGAATGAGAATAGTGGGATATGCCCGAACAGCATATCCCACGGATTATGGAAGTGATAGACAATATAGTTTCCCTTGATCCTAGAAAGAGAAAGTATTCTGACCGCCAGATCCTGAAGCTCCTTATTGTATTGCAGATCTTCAGTATCTCATACAGATCATCCAGGATATTCCTCACCAACCATGAGGAATATCTCAGAATGACTGGTCTCAAAGAAATACCAAGCTTCCAGACCCTATCAAGAAGGGCAAGGAGGCTCGATCTCCATGCAATAAACATGGAGATCACCTTTCTCCATTCAATGGAATCCATTGCAGCAGTGGATTCCTTCATGATCCACACATGCAAGTATTCCACTGCAGCAAGGAGAAAGGTATGGGGCAAGTACAGGGATCCCGGGAGTGGATGGTCAAAGACCACCAAGGGGTGGTCTTACGGCAGGAAATGCCATACGACACTTGATGTTGATTCCCTCCTGATCATGGACTGGATGATCACTAAAGGAAATATCCATGATTCCCGTGTATCCAGGGACATGATCGATTCGGTGAGGAATTTCTCCTTTATTCTTGCAGACTCAGCATATGATACCTCAGACATATACGATTATGTGTTTGAGAACACACATGCCCTTCCTGTAATTGACACAAACAGAAGAAGAGGCATTGTTCCCGAACGGTTATCGGTGAACAGGAAGATCGGCATCGATCTCAGGAGGGAATATGCTTCGCTATATTCCCTCAGGTGGGAAATAGAGCGGACATTCTCCATACTGGAGGATATCCTGCAGTGTGAGAATGTCTGGTATACAAAGAACAGGGATTATGATGCTGCAATGGGCCTCAAGGCCATTGCGTACAATGTCATGGTAATATCAAACATGGAAGCTGGAGAAAAGCCGAGGGAGATAATGAAAATCGTCGCTTGCTAAAACATGAGACACCCTATATTGTTATGATAAAATAGATGGCAAAGAACAACTGATGTAGATTGGTAGTATCGAAACCAAACTACTGGGAGTTCCTTAGATTGTTCAGTTAATAGAATCTTTTTACACTCACCGCAACTTCTTTATGACAATTCTATCATCTTCGTCATAATATGCAACAATATTCTCAGGTTCCACTTTCAATTTCTCAACAACCTTCTTAGGAAGAGTTATTCTCAACGAAGATCCCCTTTTTGAGACATGCGAAACATCTATCAATTCTGACATCAATTGTAATTGTTTTATTTTATTAATAAGTGCTACTTTATCTCAGCTCTCTATTTTCAATCTGAGTAATTGTTGAAGGAATCCATCTCACGATCGAGGGGCCGTTTAAAAATATAATTCTTTCAAATTCAAGGGTGAAATGAGTCTTTTTCGACACGTTCCTTTTTTACAATGATCAATAATGGTAATTCCTTGTTTGGTCATGATACGAAAATCAATCTTAACCTATTTTTAAAATCTAAAAAGTAGTATAGCAATTTGGAGTGAGATATTCTTGTCATGTCGGATAGATGGTTAATGAAAGGAACGGTTTCCCATTACCGTTTCCCATAATACTTTCTCAAATTAGGTAAACAAAACCCAGGGTTAATCCGTAAAATACTGAGTTCATCATAATCTCATATAAACTTCTCATTTTGACTAAAAGAATGAGAATTGATTTCTCACTTGGAATTATACTATTACCATTCACCGAATTAACCCATCATCCAGGATCTATCCATTTCCCTCAAAAAGATTCTAAGATTCTTGCCATTGTTCTTCCTGTTTCTCCAAATTTGTATTCGAGTTTGCACACCAACTTTGCAATTCGTTCCATCTCCGAGATCCTGGAACCCATCAGGCGTTTGAATATCCCTACTTTCCTTTGATATATCTATTGCAATCATAAACGCGGTGTAAACTTGACCTATTTGATCATAAGGTCCGCTTAGTTCTGTAACTATTTTGATCTTCTTCTTACGCATTATAGACACCTGGACCCAACACTGTTTGAAGAAAAGATTTATCCATCCTTGAAATTCACGTTGTTTTTGGATCTTGTTGAACATTGGAACATACGAACCTCCTGTTGCGATCACGTGTCTGATTTCTTCCATTGTCGCATCAATCGTGGCATCCCATGACATCACCCACTGCCTAACTTCATTTTCAACGGATTTTGAAATCATGCCCTTTTCAAGCATGAAAGTTGTCAGTTCATAAACATAGGAAAATCCTAGAGGGAATATATCTGTATCTCGCATTGGTAATGCAAATAAACCTCTGCAGAAACGTGGCATAACGATATTTGTGGGTTTTGACATTGGTTTTCTATTGTAGCTGGTTATATCATGGCCTCCGAATAATGCGGGGACTTTCATCAGCATGACTTCCGCGAATCCTGGGCTATTGTATATAGAATTGTCTGGAGTAAGATTTGGAACTCGTTTTTCCCATCTTTGCCCCAAAGTAAAACTCAGAGCACGGTTTAAGGGATAGAATAAGCGGTCAGTCAGAATCTCAGTCTCTTCGTCCCCAAATTTCAGAGTTAGACATTTGACTTGTCGATAAAACCTGCTATGGGCAACTGCGATAAATTGTGGAATCTGCACCTTGGTATACATATCGAAGGTATCATCGAATTTTTTGAAGTTCGTGTACTTTCTATACTCTTCATGCTTGAAACTGAGTTCCAAGCAATTCATTTTATCCTTTCCACAGTTTTTATTCTTGTCAAATTATGCCTGCTTAAAAATGGTAAGACAACTACCGTTGTCATTAGTACTGGTTTGAATATACTAAGTGTACTAATCAGTACCAATAAACAAGTCTCAATAATTTTGACTCGATAAGTATTTTCTGAAGGAAATGAACATGTTTTAGTTACATAGATATGGGCAAAGAAGAAATAGAAATAAGCATTGAACTTGACAATCATATGGCCACTTTTTGCCCATCTTTTGGAATAAACCAAAGGGGCGATATGAGAGAATGCATATTTCTTGATCTTTGAGCATACTGCGATAAGGGATGAAGTATATGCCGGTGGCTTAAATTTTAAAATTCTCGATCTTGTAGGACCCTTTGGAATCAATTTCATTTCCAACCCTTGAGCAACTATCCGGTATGGAAAATCCTTGGCACCTTCATGATAAACGATCATTTGCTCGCACACCTCTCAAAATCTTGTTCCAAACCTGAGATTTAATGAAGAACTCTTCTGATTCAAGAGAGTCTGGTTCGCTGAGGATGAGATTTGCGACTTCATCCGGCAATGACAGCGCCTTTGCTTTTAAAGGGCGTATATCCACTTGCATCAGGAGTTTTCCTCCTTTTCTACTGAGACTACCAATTCTCCACTATCATCAATTTTTAGTGAGACTCTATCAGGATAGCCCACATTGATAAGCCACACGCGAGGGAGAGTCAGCATGTAATTTGAGCCGTTTCTTATTACCTTCTTCGAAGGCAATCTTAAGGTCATAAGAGAGTATTATGGAAGGTATGTTTAAATATAACATCAGAGTAACTTCTAGTATAATGAGAAGCGTAGCAAGCTTTAATATAACGACAAAAAGAGGCTCTCATGCCTCAAGTTAATGTAACTTCTGAAAATACATCTGATACTTCTCACAAAAAGCAGAAGATAGACTACAAGGATGTTATAAGGAAGTTGCTCCGAGAATATCAGGAAATGTCGTGGAAGGATCTTGAGACAGCAACAGGAATAAAATCTACTTCAAAACTATCATCCACTCTCAGAACGCTGAGAGCAAATGGTGAAATATCCAAAGGCAAATGCAGTGAAGACCACAAAGAACAGAGATTACATGATACCTGTAGAAGTTGCTATTTTTTGTTCAGTGGAGGAGATTCTGCGTTAAGATATGTTATGAAAAAACTTGATGATAGGAATTTGAAGGACCCACAGATACAGTCCTACCTTGAGATTGCGGTCGGATTGGGCCCATATGATCTAAGCAAATTACACTCTTACAATTCAGTGGTCAAGTTGCTTAAAGTTCTAATAGGGCTTACTGAGGCAGGAATGCCTGTAGATGAGATTTATCATAAAATTGCCAGTATTCTGTCTATTATCAAACTTACAAAAGCTGAGAAAAGAAAGATTGGAGAGCTCATGACTTCTGTATACAACAAGGTTTTGGATAAATTTGGAACCGGGAATCATGGTTTTGCCAACTTGGAGAACCTTGTTGCATCAATGATTTCTGTTCAACTCGTGCTTGGCACAGTATCATTTTATTCACATATTGTAGAATTAATGATGAAACAGAAGAACCGCTCAACTGGTTATAAGGACAAAGTAATGAAATACGCACCAATTCAGAATGTTATAACTCTCATTGTTAAGAGATCAAATGAACTATCATTACCCACCGACTTAAAACAACATCAGACAGACCTGATTGATATGTATGCCTTAGGAGAACCTGAAGAAAAAGCATTCTTGCGGTTTTTGATTAAGGTTTCTGAAAAGATATCATTGAAGAAATGAACTTTTAAGTCCGAAATTATGCATACAGACCTCATGAAAGGTTTAACTCCTGAACAACAAGAAACAACCATCTCAAGAAATAAATGATTACACGGGCATTGGGAACAATGAAGAGCGAGTTTGAAAAATTAAATAGAATAACTTCAATAATTAATAATCAGGTTCCCACCAAAAGATAAATTTTAAAAAGTTATATTTATAAACCGTAGTCTATTCTGAGAATTGTAATCTCTCCCGGTTTCCAACTTGACCGGTATATGTCTCATTTGATTGAAACAGAAAAGAAGAATGCGAGTGTATTGAAAATCGCCCTGTTGTCGCTCAATTGGTACAGGAAGAAAGATCCAAGGGTACCTTTGGGAATGGGATATATATATGCAGAACTGAAGAACTCAACCAAATCACTTGGCAAAATTGATGTAACATTTTTAGAAAATGATGTGAGGGCTAATTTAAGTAACACTGTACACCAAATATTGTCATTAGACCCAGACATACTCGGGATCGGGGTCTACGCCTGGAATAATGAAGCTGTAAGAAAGGTCCTTCATTCTATACGAAAATTTGAATGCAAACCTCTTGTGGTGCTTGGAGGTCCGGAGATAACATATGGTGGAAACGAACTTAATGATGAATTTCCGACCGTAGATTATTTTGTCAAAGGATATGGAGAAACAGCATTTTCTGAAATTGTTGTTTCTCTAATAGAAAATAAGGAACCAGAATCTACAGGGATCTACCGGAGAGGTGAAACAATTGGTCGGTCTTTGGCGATTCCATCAAGAGGAATTAAAGCTTCACCATTTTCAAATTCAAAACTTGCAAGAACTTTACTTGGCCAAAACTTCTTGAGATGGCAAACCCAAAGGGGCTGTGCATTCAGATGCACCTTTTGTGCATTCAAATCTCCCAATGGAGGTACAGTTGAAAGTGATATCAAGACGGTTGAATTCGAGTTGAAGAAGATAAGAGACATGGGTGTCAAAGAAGTGGCAGTATTGGACCCAATTTTCTTCATGAATAGAGAAAGATCAATCGAGATTCTAAGACTAATGGCTACAATAACACCAGAGGTAAAATATAGCATACAGTCGAGATTTGAACACCTTGATTCGACAATAATAGGTATGCTCTCTTCAATGAATGTTAAATTGGAATGTGGGCTTCAGACTTTCGACGCTAGAGTGCAGAGGGCTATCAAGAGGATTAACAATCATCAGAGGGTTCACGAATCTATAGAGATGCTTATATCTAATGAAGTTAGTTTTGAAACGCACCTCATATATGGGTTGCCAAATCAGTCTATGAATTCTTTTGCTTCTGACGTTTTGTCACTTGAAGGTTTAGGATGCGAGAAACTTCGCATTTTCCCACTTTCACTTCTTCGAGGAACCGAAATAGCCGACAGTTTTGAGACCAACAAAGAGGGGATAAGGTTTTCAGAAATATTTCCAAGAGAAGTAATAGAAACAAACTGGATGGATAGGCATGAAGTGCTCTATCTAAAGGGAATTCAGAATAAGATGGAAGAATCAGCCCATTCAATATCAATTGCTGTTGAGGGTCTTTAGAATTTAGAAACGGAGATGAAAAATAATGCTTGAAGTCTACAGAGTTAAAGACTTGGAATATTCACACGAAAAGAGACAGGCAAAGGAACTTATTGACATACTAAGAACATATTTTGAAAGATATAACAACGATAAACAGTATGTCGTCATTGACCCCAGGGCTAATGGCCTCCCTCAGACAGAAGCCATCCTGTATTTCAGAGGTTACATACTGATATTGGAATTGAAGGATTATATAAGAAGGGTTTATCCGAAGTTCCACCAGCCTTGGGCTGCTGAAAATAAATATGGAAACATACAGGTGATGACGAATCAAGGAGAAAACCCCTTTCACCAGATTGGCAGACAAAGAAAGAATTTTGTAGAACTCTTTGCATGGAAGGTATTTGATCAAGCAGGCCCAGAAATACCTGACGAATTGGATCATAAAATCAGAAAGAATCTAAGCGCCTGGATCGTAACTGCTAGGAATTCTAAAATAGATGAAAGCTACAAAGAAGTTTACTGGTGGCGAAAAGTGTTACCTCTTAATCATGAACTAACCACTGCACTTTATCAGTTTGGTAAGACACCAACGAAGTCGGTTTCTGAACAAGAATTCACTAGATTCTTAGCAGCCATTGGAGCAGTCAGACCACCACTTGGATATTGGAACACTGGCGCAGCAGTTCCAGAACTCGAGGACTCAAAATCATACATTGTAGAGAAGCTTCTTCAGTCATTTGAAGCCGAAGATGTAGATAAAGGTCTAAATTACTCGCGGGAATTGAAATTAATAAACAATTTTGATTTGATAAAGGCAACAATACCTCACCTTGACGACGAGTTACGGGGGAAAAGTTACACACTTTTGTTTGAATGGGTCAAAGAGTATCCAAATAAATTTCTCGAGAGGTCGGAAGATATACTAAGGGCGGCCTTACGGGATGAAAACAACAACACAAGGAAAATTGCTTTGAAATATCTCACACTTGGCACCAAGATCTACGGAACTGAGATGCTGCAATTTATCCAGGAAAAGCTTCAGTCAGAGATTTATTATGATAATATATGTCTCATAGTAAAATCACTGGAATTTTTCGATGATAGGCTTTTGGCCTACGAATGCTTGGTTGAGCTTTACAGCACAAGAATATATGAGAACTACAGTGGTTTTCTTATTGAAGCCAATATTTTAATTGAGGAAAGAGAAAAAATCGTGAAGCAAAGAGACTGGATTGAAACCGGTCTTTCTAGGGATAGAGTTTCTGAAATTGAAAAAAGATTAAAAGAGATTTCTGGGCATATAGAGAATTGGGATAATGTTATAAAAGCAATTTTTGAAGTTTCTATCTCTCTTGAATTGTGGAAGGTCGGGGACGTCGCTTGGAAACAATTTAATGTAATTTTTGAAGCATATAAAGGAGGTTATGAGAGGTATTCTTCATTGACAAACAAATTCAAATATGTCGTTAAGGCAATTGGTTCACTAAAACCAGATAGTGTGGGCGACAAGTTAGGGGAAATACTCAATGAGAAGGTGGACGATTATTTGAAGTATTTAATCATAGGTACCCTCGGGGACATTGGAGATAAAGATAAAGTCGAAGTGATTCGCCCTTTTCTTGACTATAATGATGAGGATGGTAATGTGTTTCCCGAATCGATGAGGATTCAAGCTGCCGACACACTGTCAAAATTTGGGGACATTGCTTCTTACCCTAAGATATGGAAATTGTTCGTGTCCCAAAAGGAGGATAAAGAAGTCGGTATAGAAGGAGACAAGTCACTTCTAAGAAGCCTAAGGAGGTTAGATAGGAAAAGGCTGGAAACAGATATATGGAAAGAGATTAGCAAAATGAAGAGTCTTGAGAAAGCTCTTGCTACTTATTCGAATTCAATTAGGGATTGTGGTGGCGAGTTTTCCTTCCAGAAACTTAAGAAGATATTGCTTGAAAAGGGAGACCTATTTAGTGATTGGTGGTACGCCCCTGCATCTACTATGATTTCCTTGCCTTGGCACAACCCATCTCTGCGCTCACTAGCCGTAGATACGGGCCTTCAAATACTCCAAAGTGGCATAGCTGAACTTAAATATGTTGGGTTGGAGCTAGCTGAAAGTTATTTTCTTAAAAATGTAACAGAATTGGAAAAATATGAAATCAGTGACGACAGGAAGGTCCTGAGCCTCCTAGTCTACCTATATTCTAAAATGGGCAATGGAGAAAAAGTTGAGCATTTCTTGAAGAATAAAGTCAGAGGGATTTCTGGTTTGGCTTTTCAAAGACTGGAAGAGATGAAACCAGAACAACATTTTGAGGGGTTTCAACTTGTCCGTGGTAAACATGTTTACGACTGCGAGTTCATGATTTCAAATTCAGGATTCGTCTTGCGTCTTAGAAATGTGGTAAAACATCAATTTCAATGGGAAGAATATATTCAGGTAATCCCTTGGACCAGAATTACAGGAATGAAATCCATAATGAAGGATGAATCCTCTGTGGGACTATTGTTTACGTATGAGGGCGGTGGTACAAATCCGTCAGCCCTAGTTCCAAGTAATGTAGCACAATGGAATTACTTGTTCAAAAAGTCAATGGAGTTCAATACCAAAATGTCGGAAATTGTAAACAAGACTTTTCTTTATTTGAAAAAGAATGAACTTTTAAATGAGGTTGTTTCAACTTCTGACCTCCTTCTTAGTATTCTTAAGAAAGCCTTCATGAAAGAACAGGAGATTTCTCATTATGGGGATGAGGACTCTCTGAACCATATGTCAAAACTTTTCGACGACCACTTCAAAGCAAATATTATGCACCTACGGTGACACTTTTGATAAACCAAATACAGGTGACAAACCTTTCTTCTCTTAATCTAAGGGACTTAGAAGAAATAACATAAACAATTATGGGTCTATTCTTGGCTTGATTTTATAGTTCCATTCACCGTGGAAATCCGATTTCTCTATTGCAATCGAATTAAATTCTTCATCAGTTACCCT
>OFHI01000067.1_pt1 | contig 25158 bp, 27 predicted proteins | sample 1522021 | NCBI WGS metagenome assembly OFHI01 (sample SAMEA2464839, study PRJEB22497) | soil metagenome | biome: Grassland; feature: Farmland; material: Clay | place: Australia | collected 2013-02-01 | depth 1.4 m | reverse complement strand
ATTTTAATCTCACTATTCAACCTGGACTTTTCTACGTCAAATACCCATATAATAAGGTTACTTCGATCGTCTACTTGTTTATTAGTGGTAATTTATGCTCAAATCTGAATCCAACTGGGCTAATCTTGACAGTGAATGCGTCGAGCACTAGAAATCTTAGTAACGTTGTGATTCAAGAAAATTTGTTTCAAAATCCATTGTGGGGTCAAGCAAAGAATACGTCCAAACCAAACATGATACAAATTGAACACAATACTGCAAACAACTCAACATCAAGCGAAAGAATAGGACTCATAAACAAACCTTCATGGTCTATATTTAATGGATATTCTGAGAAGTCGTACAACTTCAGTTATTATACTTGTATTGAAATAGATATGAATGGATATTCTGCGTACTACGGCATCCATCATTTTGGATTTTCAGCTTTTCTATTAGGATTAAAAGAAAAGGCACTCGTTTCTGTCACCGTGACATATTTTATTAACTGAAAGGAGGAAAATTATGGAAACAGAAAAGAGAAAAAAATTCTTGGAATTATTATGACTGTGTTGATGTTGTCTAGTGCATTTGTTGCTGGAGTTTACTTCTTATCTTCTAATTCTACAGCCGACCCAGTAACACAGAATTACACCGTTTACAAGTATTATCAAGGATACTTAGGCAATAACACCATCTATCTTACAACCGGATTACAGAATAATCCACGCAGTCTCAGCAAGATATTAGGAAATGGCAATAAAACGACCACTTTTGGCCAAAACAATACCGCTTCAGTCGTGGCTGGTTTGAACGTATCAACATATAATGGAAACAATGGGGTATTTGGTGAATATTACGAAACGAAGCCTTATAATAAATTGTATATCACAATTCCAGTTTACGGAGCAGGTGCGACCAATAGGTCAGAAGTACCTGAGGGGAACTTTTCGGAACCTGGGGTAGAAGTTTACGATGTCACTCAACTTGTGTTATCGACGAATATTTCTGGAATGCCCGGAGCAAATTCTTATTTCGTATCTGATTATGCATCTGGCTTCAATGTTTCCGAATTGAACTATTCTCAGAAGTTGAATGATGCATTGATGAACACATGGTCCTATGTTCTTGGTCCTGTAAAATACGTTGGCTTCGGAATTTCTACCTTATCATACTTTGAATCAATTTCAGGTGCAATTCCTAGGAAATTTGCAAATGATTCTGTTGCGGGAAACAATCCATTGAATGTCCCCTTTTCCGTTGTAAATGGAACCTGGCATACCACCAGTGGTGGTGCAAGCATAGGTCAGAATGTTTATGGGGCATCGATGTATTTCACAGTCACAATACCAAAGACGAACTTCAGTCATCGAGGTTTTATAAATCTAAGTGCACAGAACATGTTGCAAGTACTTTCCGATGGAGTTGTACTTGAAAGTGCCAGCGGAGCACATTCGCAGATATCTTTACCAACAGCTCCAGCCATAACTTTGAATGGAACAGTGAAGGTTGGTAATGCACGAGCCAAAAATCAGGAAATTTTGATTTCTCAACTCAATAAAACTACTAATGTAACTGTTGCAAATTTCACCGAAATGACTAGTAACACAGGACAGTATCAGTTCTACGGAGAACCAGGTTATGCATACTCAATTCAGGCTGTTACACCTTATAGAAATCTTGGATATGCTAACACATCCTATAATATCGCCTTTAATGATTATGGCGAAAAAATCCTAAACCTAAACTTAACTTCCGGTTACATTGATTTCAAAGAATCAGGCCTCCCTTCCGGAGCATCTTGGTCTGTTGCCACTCCTTATGGCACTTATTCAACAACTTCCAGTTCTCAGGTGATTCTGCAGCCCTCAGGAACACATCAATACGACATAAGCACCTCGGATGACCGGTATGCTGTATCGCCATCTAGTGTATCATTAGACGTTAATGTGACTTCGCAAGTTCAGGACATAACTTTCACCAAGAAAGGAAACATAACATTTCAGGAAAACGGCTTAAGCGGTCAGACCTGGTCGGTAACCTTCGATGGAAAAACAGAGTCCACATCTTCTTCATCAATAGAATATACAATATCTCAAGGGACATATTCATTCTCTGTCGGAGCTCCCAGCAACTATCAGGCGGATCCAAGCAGCGGTTCCGTCACTGTGAGCGGAAGTGGTGTAACAATTAACGTGAGAGGGGAAGGCTCAACTACAACTATGCCAGGAACATGATCAAGACCATAGCATACCGTGCAGGCGTTCCAAAGTTCCACGCTCATGCTGCAAGGCACTGGTGCGGCACAACCTTGATCAGCGGTACAAGGGGAAAGAAGATTGACATAAGGGAGGTTCAAATCCATTTAGGCCATGCCAGCCTAATTAGTACCCAGATATACACTCACCTTCAGGAAAGAAGAGTCGCCCAGGAAACCTCGGAGAAGATGGATGAATATTTTCGGGAGGGTCGGATTAAAATGGAAAAGATTCAAATCCCATTGAATCCGACCTTGAACATAATGGGACCGTTGTGATTTGAACACAAGTTACCAACACCCCAAGCTGGTAGGATACCAAGCTACCCCACGGTCCCTTTTAAAAAAATTATGAAAAGGGTAAGACTTCGTCAACAAGATCTGTATGGGACAGAATCATTCTTCTGCAACAGTACCTGTCGAGATGAAGATCATCCATAGTCTTGCTTACTTCTTCCGGGGTAGGCTGCCTGCCGCTGGCTTTTATCTCGGATATTGCATCATTGAATTTCACATAGTCCGATGCAACGACTTTTCCACAGCTGAAACATCTTACCGGTATAATCACAATATCACCTGTACGATTTCTGCCTCTTGACTCTTGCTCCCCTTCCCTGGGGCTTCTTTGGCAGCTTTCTCCTTATGTCGTTTACGAGCATTGTCCGGTCATACTGCCTGTAGAGTTCTTCTATGGTGTCGTCCTCAAAGTATTCAACAATTCCTTTTGCTATTGCAGTTCTTGAGGCATCCGCCTGGCCGGTCATTCCACCACCGCTTACCTGGACCTCGATATCAACTTCTGATGATCTCTCACCAAGAAGCTTGAGCGGCTCCTCAATCTTCTGCTTGAGAATCATGATAGGGTGAAATTCTACAGGGTATCCATTAATTGTTACAATTCCCTTGCCCTTCCTTGTTACTGCCCGGGCAACGGCTGTTTTCCTTTTTCCTGATGTAATAATTGGGTTCTTCATTCACTTACCTTCCCGCCAAGAACTCTAGCCACCTGGCTAAGGGTTACAAATCTACTTACTTTATCGTTTTCTGCCTTATCTATTTTTACAAAATCCTTGCCCTTTAGCGCTTCCGGGAATTCTGAGTAAACAAAGCATCTCTTCAGTGCTTCTTTTCCTCTCGTGGTCTTCTTTGGAAGCATGTCACCAATCGATCTCCTGAGTATTGCATCTGCAGTTCTGGGGTAAAATGGTCCTTTTCTGAAGCTTCCTCTGTTCCTTCTTTCAAGGAATTTTTGCAGGACAAAATCTTTACTGCCTGTAACTGCAACTTTACTGGCGTTTACAATTGTGACTTCCTCTCCGTTAAGCAATTGTTTTGCAACATACGTAGAAAGTTTTCCGTAAATAGCGTTTTCCGCATCGATAAATAACATGGAATTACCTCATTATCCTGACATTAGTGCCTTTCGGGTTTTCCTGGGCAAGCTCTTCCAGTGTCTTTACACTTCCGCCGCTCTTCTCTATCTTCTCTCTGGCTTTAGCGGAAATTCTGAGTGCTGAGACAGTTATTTTCCTGTCCAGATATCCGGAACCAAGAACGGAACCGGCAACGACAACAGTTTCCCCATCGGCAGCAAGACGGCTAATCTTGCCTATATTTATCGAAGAGTACCTTCTTTCTCCACCAGAGAGCCTTTCAGCTATATCTCTCCACAAGGCTCCACCATTCTCTCTTGAAATGGTATTAAGCTTCAATATGGTATCTTTTAATTTTGTATTGGATTTCCTATCAACGTTCAATGACATGGCAATCATCAAGTTTAACGCCTTAGTATTCATTCGCTTATAAAATTTTCCAAAATTACTCGCGATCCTCGTCTTCATCAAGAAACCACGGGTCTATCTTCTTTAGAAGATGCCTGATTATTCCCATAATCTTGAAGAATTCAGAGTCGGAAAGTGCAGATCTTCCGATTATCCTGCGAATCATGACCACTGTGTTTTTCTTTTTGTAATCCGGATAGTCAGACTTGCCCAGAAGGTATTCAAGTCTTTTTACAAGTGTGTCTTCGTTTTCCGGAGATATGGGATCAACTGGATCCGGGATCTCTACCGGAACGTTCTTTACCATTTCATAGAGCATGATTGACACAGCATGTGAAAGATTGTACACTGGATACTCAGGGCTGGCCGGTATGTTGATGAAAAAATTGCATAGTTCAAGTTCCGTGTTATGAAGGCCATCTGCTTCTCTCCCGAATACAAGGGCTATTTTCTGGTTGCCTGAAATCTGCCCCTCCCAGAATTTTTGTGGGGTAACAGGTATTCTGCGGTACTTCTTGTAGTTTGTAGTTACAGTACTGGACGTACCGGCGATTATATGGTATCCCTTTACAGCCTCCTCAAGGCTGTTATACCTTCTGGCATTGAGAAGAATGCTTTTTCCATTCATGGAACGTGATATTGCCTCATCGTCAGCATCTTTCCCGTTGATGATAACAAGATCCGTCAGGCCGGAATTCTTCAGTGCTCTTGCAACAGCACCGACATTTCCCTGATACTTGGGTTCTACAAGAAAAACTGATATTCTCGATGATAAAAAATTAAGGTATTTTTGCAGATCATTCTGCATTTCCTGTTCAGGCAGACTCATCTTTTGAAGGTTCCTTCTTTTCTTTTTTCTCTTCTTTTGGTTTTTCCTTCTTTTCTGTCTTGGGTTTGGGCTGGGCCTTCTTCTTTGGCTCCTTCTTTTCTTCGGCCTTCTCCTCGACTTTTTCTTCTGCCTTTTCCACTTTCTTCTCCTCTGCCGGGGCCTCTTCCTTAGCCTCTTCTTTTTCTTCAGCCGGCTTCTCAGGTTTGAGGTACTTCTCAACTATGGAGACATTAAGGTCCGGAAGGTATTTCCTTACTTCACTAACTATCCTGAACTTAGCCTCAATCCAGACAGGGTCGAACTTTGCATCTTCAGGTATTACGATGCTGGCTTCGTCCTTGTCCAGGGAGAACTCAAATTTATCAAGATCCATCGTATAATTCATGTCAACGATGGACTTTATTTTCTCGAGGTTGTCTTTTACGACTTCCTTAACCGTATACTTGTAATATACATCCTTGCCTGCCCACTGGTGATTGTAATCAACAAGAACTCTTCCGGGGGTTACTGATATTATCTTCCCATGCTTATTGTTCAGGTTGATTTCCTCTCCCACAACAGGGTCTATGTTATGTCTCTGAAACTCGCGTATTGTGTGAACTCTAATATTCTTGGGATCTCTCACTCCATAGGCATTTTCAGCCTTTATGGAAACTTCAACTTCCTTACCTACTTCCGCGGCCTTGAAAGATTCATTAATCTCATTGAATATGTTTTCAGATCCAACTACAAGGACAGCATCCCTGTATCTCATCTTTTCATCATATATGTCGTTATCACGTGCTACTTTTTCCAGATTCGTGGCGACGACTTTCTTCTCATCGCCAATGCTCATTTCGTAATCAAGCTTAATGAAGTCACCGTCATTCATTACTTCTCACCGGTATTAAATACTGAATGCGAGTAGACTAAGATCGTATTTATATATATCGCAGCCTACAGAAAATGCAGGTTAAGGTTATTAATGACATCTGTAATTTTTACTGCTAAATTGCCGGTTACCTGGCGGAGAGATAGAACTGGGATTGCATTGGAGGGATATTTTTGAAAAGTAAGGAGAAAATAGGGTATCTTGGCCCCGAAGGTTCATGGTCTTATGATGCTTCCTTGATATTGGCTCCGGGCTGCGAACTTGCCGAATTCAGTACAATACCTGAAATATTTGAAGGTGTGGCTGACGGTAAGGTAAACGGGGCTGTCGTTCCGCTGGAAAACTCAATAGAAGGCGGCATAAACTATACTTCTGACATGCTGATTGAACAGGAGTCCGTCCTTATAACCGGCGAACTCATGCTTCCCGTAGATCATGTCCTGATCTCCTTAGGAATAACGGGCGATATAAGGACAGTGGCATCACACAGGCAGGGACTTGCACAATGCAGGAAGAATATTGCAAAACTTCTCCCTGACGCACAATTAATGGAGACTTCTTCGACATCAGAGGCGGCAAGAATAGCTTCAAAAGATGCAAGCATAGCGGCAGTGGCCTCCAGGAATGCGGCACGAAAATTCGGCCTGAAGATAATAAGTGAAAATATGTCTGATCATGCGGTGAATGTGACAAGGTTTGTCAGGATAGGCATGAACCCATCACAGAGAACAGGCAAAGACCGGACATCAATCGTTTATATGCTGCCGGAAAACAGGCCGGGCTCGTTATGGGAGAGCCTTTCAGAATTCGCGAAACGCGGAATAAACCTGAGCAGAATAGAATCAAGGCCATCCAAAAAGGAACCTGGAAGCTATTTCTTTTTTGCAGATATACAGGGCCACATTAATGATGATCAGGTGAACAGGGCTCTTGACTTAATTTCCACCATCAGCAGTTATTACAGGTGGCTCGGTTCGTATCCTGCAGATTCTTGGCCTGCTGACAAAATGAATAAAAACCTTCAGTAATTTCGGCCCCTCTTTATTCACCCTAAAATATTTATAAAATATGCAAATTTAAAATCATGAAACTGTACATCGATGGCGAATGGACCGAGGCAAGTACTGGAAACGAGCTTGAAAAATTCAATCCAAGTACAGGTGAAATTCTTCAAAAATTCCCTGCAGGCAGCAAGGAAGATGTAAACAGGGCTATTGATTCGGCAGAAAATGCGTTCGAAAAATGGAATGAACTTGGATCGGTTGAAAGGTCCAGAATAATATACAGGGCAGGAAAACTCATAGGGGAGAATAGGAAAGAGCTTGAAAATTTATTAATGCTGGAAAACGGAAAAGTTGCTCGTGAAGCAGAAGAGGAAGTAGATGGTGTGCTTGACCAGATACAATATTATGCTGAATTTGCAAGAAAGATAACCGGTGACATAGTGGAGGGAACATCATCCACTAACAGGATTTTCCAGTATAAGGTGCCTTATGGAGTGGTAGTTGCCCTGACTCCCTGGAATTTTCCGGCAGGAATGGTAGCAAGAAAACTTGCCCCTGCACTCCTGACAGGAAATACCGTGGTTCTCAAGCCTAGCAGTGACACACCTCTTGCAGCTGAGTGGATAGTAAGAAAATTCATAGAAGCCGGCACCCCAAAAGGAGTCCTGAACCTGATCACGGGCAAAGGTTCAGAAATAGGCGATCACATAGTTTCCCACAGGAAAGTGGCCCTGGTGACAATGACTGGTTCAACCGAGACCGGTCAGAGGATAATGGAGAAAGCTTCAAACAACATGGCGAAACTGATGCTTGAACTTGGAGGAAAGGCTCCTTTTATAGTCTGGAAAGATGCGAACCTGAAGAATGCATTGAAGGCCCTTATATGGGCAAAATTCTGGAACGCCGGACAGTCTTGCATTGCTGCTGAACGCCTTTACCTGCACAGTGCCATATATGATGAATTCATGAAGAAGTTTTTAAATGCAGCAGGAAGGCTGAAAGTTGGAGATCCCTCAGTATCTGACGTAGGGCCGCTTATCAACAGGGGAGCACTGGGCACTATGGAAAAGTTTGTGGAAGATGCCCAGTCCCAGGGGATGGATATTGCTTCAGGCGGCAGGAAACCTGAACTGCCGGGTAAATTTGACGGCGGCTACTTCTATGAACCTACTGTTATAACAGGAGCACAACAGGATTCAGAACTTTTCCAGGAAGAGGTTGTCGGCCCGATCATTGGTGCGGCAGAGATCACCGATCCGGATTAAATGTTCAACAAAGCCAACGATTCAAAGTATGGCCTTTCCTCGTACCTGTTTACTTCTGATCCCGATCTGATCTTTCAGGCTTCGGAAAGGGTAAGGTTCGGTGAGCTCTATGTAAATATGCAGGGGCCGGAAGCATCACAGGGTTACCACACCGGGTTCCGCCTCACAGGCCAGGCGGGTGAAGGCAGCAAATATGGCATTGAGGAATATGTCAAGCTGAAAAATGTTTATGTAAACTTTTCCGGCGGTGAGCTTCACATAAGAACAGTGAGGGATGACTTGTTTGAGTGATCAGGAACAAGTTTTTTTGACTATCTCAGACTTGTAATGCCGGGGATATAAGCCCCCAATCCTTAATTTAATATTCTGCCTGCTGTCCGAAATGCTGAAGTACCAGTTTGGGTAGTACATTATGGTGTTTCTGACAGTCTTATGGCAATTAAAATATATTGTTTACTGGTAATATTTATATAATGATATGATCTACGATTAATCATATGCTTGTCAGGGACATAGATAGAAAGCTTAATCGCAGGCTTGTCATCTCTCTAAAGCAATCAACTGAACTTTTTGAAGCAACGAAGAGGTTTTCCGGAACACTCCCGGCCACTGTTTTCATGGAGGATAATGCAACTTATCTCAACGTATTCTTTCCAAAGGATAATGAAAATGACACTCACTTCAAAATTCTCTTACGCAGATTCGACGCCATAGAAAGAAAGGACGGATATGTGGTAAGGGACAGGATAAACAACATAAAAGATATGAGAATAGTAAGTGATCTTCTCTCAGTACCTTCAATGGTCCTTAACAGGCTGGATATATACAAAGGGGAGATGCACTTTTACTCGCGGTTTCATGATAATTTTTCCCCGGAAGTATCTGAGGCATTGTCCAGATATTCTGCGGACAATGAAAATACCAGAATAGAATGGCTAGGCCCATCTCCCGGGATAACCAGCATTCTAGAACTGATAAATTCCAAGTATCCGATCTCACTTCTGTCGTATCAGGTGCCGGTTGAGCAGGACGATGAGATACTGAATAATCTCATCTCCGGAGATCAATACCTCATGGAAATCGAGAACAGCCAATCCACCGGGAACAAATTCAAGATGCTGGTTTATTCATCCAAACCGGTAATTGATCCTGAGTCCAGAGGATTCAGAACAATCTCCGATGAGGACTGCATTTATGAAACTCATGGATCTAACAGGTTCCTTTCGGAAATAAGGAGGAGAGCGAACAACATACCTGTCATAAGACTCAGGTACTTCGTGAAGAAACTGGGTAACACAATGGAGGCTTACCTGTTCATACCCACAAACCAGACCCATGAATATTATTCCCTTCTCTATGATATTGCAAAAGAGGAGAATAACAGGCTTATTGTCAGGAATTACCTTCCTTACAGCAATGATCTATGGGATTTTATCTGAGTCGGATTTGCAGAAGAAAATTATAGCCTTGTTACAAGTTGCATTCAGGATATTACAACTCCGGTTTCTCCATCTATCATCACATGCTGCCCTTCATGGATCTCTGAAGTTATTTTTGTGTTAAAAAGAACAGTAATATTCTTTCCTGTCAGCTTGTCCTTTAAAATCTGAGGAACATTAACTGTAAGGATTATCCCTTTGAACGTGGAAGGCAAATCCAGAAGCTCCATCTTTCCGTCCTCTATCAGCAGTATGTCTCCCTTTCCCTCAGCTTTTCGTGTTACAGCCCCCTCAATGGAAGGACCTATGGGATAGCCTCTTCCGCAGAATTTTCCTATTGTGACAACCCTAACGTCGTTAGTTCCCCCAAACAGGAAGTAGGGGGCACCGGATGTTATTACAAGCCTGGCACCTTTCCGGAACAGGTTAAGTGTATTCAGGTATTCAATCGCAGGAAGCAGGTGGTTTGAATCTATGAATCTTTCAGGCATTATTATCGGTACAACGCCTTTAAGCAAACTGAGCTTGTTCGCCATGTTCTTTGTGGTGACGGCCGCATATATGGGGACATTGGGCCTGACTGCAGACATCATTCTTGCGGTGTTTCCCGACCTGGTGAATGCCAGTATTCCGTCCGCTTCAATTTCTCCGGATACTACCTTGGATGCCTTTGCTATGGAGAAAGCCACCCTGTTGCCGTAAAACTCTTCAGGTTCAGGAAATTCCCGGTATTCAGACTCAACATACTCCGCAATGTCCCTGAGGTACCTGACTGCTTCAACCGGAAACTTCCCTATTGCAGTTTCTGCAGACAGCATCAGTGCATCGGCATTGTCCAGTATGGCATTGGTTACATCGGATACTTCGGCCCTCGTTGGAGAGTCAGAGGCAATCATAGATTCAAGCATTTGTGTGGCCACTATGGTTGGAACACCGTGATTGTGTGCTTCCACGATGATCTTCTTCTGGGCCATGCTTACTTCCTTTACCGGCAATTCCACGCCAAGATCGCCTCTTGCCACCATTATGAAATCTGATACTTCACTTATCTCGTGTATGTTGTCAAGCCCGCTCTTCGTCTCAATTTTTGATATTATGAGGGCATCCCCGCCTCTTTCCATTATCACTTTCTGAAGATCCTCAACGTTCTGCTTTATCTGGACAAATGAAAGTGCAAAGAACTCCACGCTGTTCTCGAGCCCCTCATCCACAAAATCAAGATCACGTTCCGTGAGCACACCAAGGTCTAGATATCTGCCCGGTATGTTGACTCTTGCCCGATCTCTGAGGACACCGTATTCGGCTGACTTGATGGTGACCTCACCATCTCCGGCCTCTGTAACCTCAAAGGACAACTTTCCATCACTCATGACTATAGTGTCGCCCCTGGATAAGCTGTCAAAAATTTTATCACTGTTTATCCTGATTAAGTCACCATCGCCCTCTTTCCCTTCCGGCAGGAGCCTGTATGATCCACCGGCGGAAATTTTCAACTCTCCGCCTGGAAATTTTCCAGTCCTGAGCTCCGGACCCTTGAGATCGACCATAATGCCGACATTCTTTTCAAGTTCCGAATTCAGGTCGTCCACAAGTTTTCGAATTTTTGTAATGTAACCCACGGAGATATGGGCTGTATTGATTCTGACAGTCGAAAGGCCGTTCAGGAATAATTTCTTCAGGACATCCCTGCTGTCGCTTGAAGGCCCTACAGTGGCAACGATCTTGGTGCTAGCCATCGAAGTAGTATTTGTAATAATTATTTACAGATTTTGTGTTAAAATAATATTTGGGAAATTTTGGGATCCCGGTACGGATCAAAGATATTCCTTATCAAACACCGGGAGAGCTTTTCTAATTTTCCCCATCAGATCAGTGAACTGCTGGAAATTCAGCTGCTGGTTTGCATCACTCAGGGCCTTTTCAGGTTCGGGATGCACCTCTATCATGAGTCCGTCGGCTCCGGCCGCTATGGAAGAAAGCGCCAGTGGCCCGACATACCGGGCAACACCTGCAGGATGGCTGGGATCTACAATGACCGGGAAATCAGTCTTTTCTTGAAGAACAGGAACCGACCCAATGTCCAGCGTGAATCTTGTTGACGGCTCAAAAGTCCTTATTCCTCTTTCAACAAGCAAAATCCTGTTGTTGCCGGCAAGTGAAACGTACCTCGCGGAATTTATGAACTCCTCAATGGTGTTGCCGAATCCTCTTTTCAGGAGCACTGGCTTATCCGCTTTGCCAAGCTTCCTGAGCAGAGAGAAGTTCTGGGAGTTTCTGGATCCAACCTGCAGTATGTCCGCGTATTTTGAGACAAGATTTACATGTTCCACATCCATGACTTCAGTTACAACCGGAAGTCCGGTTTCTTCTCTGGCTTCTGCAAGGAGTTTCAGCCCTTCTTCCCCAAGGCCCTGAAATGAATCAGGTGAAGTTCTTGGTTTAAAAGCGCCTCCACGCAGTACGTGGACACCGGTTCTTTTCATATGTTTTGCAGTCTCTACGACCTGTTCTCTTCCTTCTACAGCACAAGGTCCTGCAATCATGAGGAATTTCCCGTCCTCGAAGTAAAGATTGTCTGTGATTTCGAAACCGGCCATTCAGATCATCTCCATGGACTGCATCTTTTCCAGCAGGCCGCTTTTATTTAATATGGAAGTACCTATAAGAAGACCGTTGAAACGTGCGTTCCTGACAATGTCCAGGTTTTCCGGACCTATTCCGCTTTCAAGAATCAGGGGCACCGAAGAAGCCTTAAGCTCTTCCAGCACCTTTTCCTCCTCCGGCTCGATTCTCATGGTTCTCAGGTTACGTCTGTTGTACCCTATGATTGCATCCTCAGCCCCGTTTATCTTGTTCATGTTTTCCAGATCGTGGAATTCAAGCAATGCTTCCATTCCGAGGTCACTGGTGTATCTTAACATATCTATTATATCTTCCCGATTAAGGAAGTCTGCAATAAGCAGCACTATATCGCCTCCAGCCCTGAATGCCTCATCTATCATTCTCCTTCCAGAAATGAAGTCCTTTACAAGAATGGGCATATTCAGGTACTGTGCCTCTACAACATCGAAGAGTGATCCTCTGAAATAATCAGCCTCAGTAAGTATGCTGAGCCCTGTTATTCCGAGCCTGGAGACAGTGTTGAAATACCCTTTCATGTCAGGGCTCTTTGCATTCTGGAAGCCCGAAGGTGAAGAACGCTTGAACTCCGCTATGACAGCCAGTTTGTTCAACGCATTCTTTTCCTTCATCCTTGCCTTAAAGCTGATGACATCCCTTGTTCTGGAATTCCCGTCAAAAGGAACTCTCCGTGAATTGTTTTCATAAATCAAATCTACAATACTGTTCATCTAAATCCCCAGAAAATTATTTAGAATCTCAAGGCCATGTTCAGAATAGTAGCTTTCAGGGTGGAACTGTATTCCATAAACTTTCCCGTCTGCCGAATGAAATCCCATTATGGAGCCGTCCGTTTCAGAAACAGCATCCACAACTATTGATGGATCAGGATCAAGAACAAGAGAGTGGTACCTTATTGCCCTGAAGGTCTCCGGCACATTGGCATAGAGCCGGGAATCTCCATGTTTTACTGTATCAACATAGCCATGAAATACATTATCCGCTAGCTTTACCTTTGCACCCATGTACATCCCAAGGAGCTGATGGCCAAAGCATATGCCCAGCACTTTCCCGATTTGTGCTTTTTCCAGGAAGCTGATAGTATCTCCTCTGTCCACCGGGTTTTCAGGATTGCCGGGACCCGGTGAAATTATTACAGCGTCATACATTGACGCGTCATTGATTTCCGCAAGTTCGGAATTTGTGGAGACATCAACTTCTGCACCCAGCATCTGCAGATACTGGATTATGTTATACACAAAAGAATCATAGTTATCAATTACTAACACTTTCATTTCTTAATCCTCCAAAAACCGTTTCAGATTTTGAGAAAATTTCTCTGACTTCTTTTTCGCCCTTTGAATCTTTTACAATTCCGGCTCCGGCCTGAGTGTAAAACACTCCACTTTTCGAGAATGCACTTCTTATAAGCAGCGCAAGGTCAAGATACTCTGATCCTGCTAGCCCTATTGCGCCTGCATATGCTCCCCTCGGAGCGCTCTCAGTCTCTTCTATGATCTGCATGGCTCTTTTCTTGGGAGCGCCACTTACGGTGCCTGCCGGAAACACGGCCTTTACAATATCTAAAATTCCATATTTTGCAGATTTTCTTCCGGTAACTGTGCTTACAAGGTGCTGGACACTGGCAAATTTCTGTATTTCCATGGATTTAGTAACCCTCACAGTACCCGGTTCAGATATCTTTCCAAGATCATTTCTTGCAAGATCAACAAGCATCCTGTGTTCCATAAGTTCCTTTTCATCATTCAGTAGCGATTCTGATAAGATCTTTTCCTCTTCGGAATCCCTGCCTCTTGGGCGGGTTCCTGCTATAGGATTTATCTCAAGATCCCGGCCATCCATGCTTATTACGTTTTCAGGAGAACTCCCTATTATCTCAAAATTCCCGAATCTGTAATAATAAACATACAATGAATGATCCGCTTCCATGAAATAATTGAGTAAAGTAAAAGGATCAATTCTTTCGAGGTCAAAGCGCTTTGATATCACCACCTGAAGGGCCTCTCCATTGTATATCCTGTTTCTGGTGGCGTCAATTCTCTTTTCAAGATCCCCGTCATTTACACTCACTGAACGAATGCCCACTTCATTTTTAGATTCCTGCCTGTCGAATCTTCCACTGTATATTGCTTCAGGAACCAGTGCCGCTGCAAGGGGCCATCCTGATTTTCTTATTCCGAGATCGGGGTATATTGAACATATGAAGTCGTAGGAAATGAATACGGGCAACTGTTCTCCTGCTGAATCCCCATTAACTGGTCCGGAACCCGAAACTGCCTGTTTAAACTTCTTGTTAAAGAACTCCTCAACATCACTGTATTCCTCAAGAGGATCAAGATTTGAAAGGAACAGCGTCTCTTTTCCAATTTTTCTGCTGTCTCTGTCAAACCTGCAGATATATGCGAAATTCCTGAACTCTTCTGCAAAAGCGGGCAACTTATGGTGCAACGTCATATGGATCTCCCTGCATTCTTGAAAAGTTCCCTTAGCTTCTCAGGATCTTTTCTTCCGGGCACGGATTCCACTGAACTGCTTACGTCTATCATCTGTACTGTGGATTCTGCAAAATAATGTATATTATCAGGAGATATTTTTCCAGCAACGCAGATGTCTGTGTTTCTGGCAATTTTCAGCACTTCACTGTGAACCTGGAATATTCCGTCCCTTTTCTCAACAAGGACAAAGTCGGATCCGGATGCAAGAAATTCATTGGCTGACTTTGCAGCTTCCTGCCCGTTTGTGTATTGAAGGACAGAGATAATCCTCTTTCCCGTCAGCTCTTTTACATGCATCGCATCTTCAGGCGAATGAGGAAAATGGATCTGTACAATATCCTCATTAAGTTCACTTTTTTCAATTTCACTCATTTCGGTATATACGCCAACTGTTCCGGCAACTTTGCCGTGGAGTTCCGCCAGCAGCTCCTGGCTTCCGTGCCTGATGACCCTGTCATCAAGTATAACTCCGATGTAGTCTGCACCAAGATCTGCAGCAAGCATACCATCCTCGACGTTTGTTATGCCGCAGATTTTAATTTCAGGAGCCTTAAAGGCCGATTTCTGCAAGAGCCTCCTCTCCTGATATCTTTCTTACCTGATTCAGCGCTTTTCCACTTTCTATGCACTTCATGGCTGCATCGTATCCCGTTTCTATAGATCCCGAAAGACCATTCGCAACTATTGCTGGAGCTGTATTCAGTGCAATGAACTGTGCGACTTTCAGGTTCTTTCCTGCCAGCCCGTCAAGGGTCATAGTGAAACTTGTGGCTGGATCATCAGCGGTTATATCCTCGAGAGAGATATTCTCCGATATTACTTCGGCCGGATAGAATTCAGACTCTGTGACCTTCTCACCAATGCTGAAGATGCATGATTTCTCCATTGGCGAAATTTCATCCATTCCGTCCGATGAGGTCACCACAAAACCTCTTTTGTGCTGTTCGAGAAGCACATTGGCAATAATCCGGGAAAGGTTGCGATCGATTGTGCCAATTACCATTGTGTCGGGATCAAGAGGGTTCGTGAGGGGTCCCAGAAAATTGAACACTGTCCTGAACGGCAGCTTCTTTCTTACAGCAGAAAACTTTGCAAAGTTTGAATTGTAGAGTGGTGCATATATGTAGACATAGTTCCTTTCAATGAGATCCCTTTCTGCGTTCAGTCCAGTCCGGGAGAAGTCGTATCCGAGGTATTTCATGAAATCGGCGCTGCCATGCTTTCCAGTCACGGCCGAATTTCCGTGTTTGGCAACCCTGACTCCAAGTGCAGAGGCCACAATGCTCGCTGCCGTGCTTACATTGATTGTATTCTTTCCGTCTCCCCCCGTTCCCACTATGTCAGTGAGTCCTGGTATTCTCCCTAATTTTGCGCCATTCCTGAGAGCTTCAGCAAAGCCGGATATCTCATCAGGGGATTCGCCTTTAATATACAGTGAAGACAGGAATGCAGCCTTGAACGAATCGGAAACATCATGCGTTATAATATAATTCATCAGATTCAGGGCCTCGGCCCTGTCCAGATCATTCTGTTCAACCAGTTTTCCAAGAAGTTCATTCATTCAGAACTCCTCCTGCCTGCTTTATGAAATCTGAAAAACGCGCAATATCACCAGTCTCAAGCATCTTTACAAGAAGGCTGCCGATAGCTGTTCCACTGGCACCACGCTCCATGAGGCCTTCTATCTGGCTTGAATCCCTGATACCGAATCCGAAATTAATCTCTCTTCCAGGAAGCAGTATTTTGATCCTGTCAGCAACTTCGTCAAGATCGTATGGTACATTTATTCCTGTGGACGGCTGCAATCCGTAGTATATCCATGATCTAGTCCTGCCAGCTATAGCTGTAATGATCCTGTCGGGAGAGGCAGGCGTAAAGAACGGTATAAAATCAAGCCCGTAAGAGTGTATTTCCTCTATCACCTTATCCGCATCAGGAAAGTAATCTATCAGAAGATCAGGGAGGATAATGCCTGAGAAGCTATGTTCTTTAAGATAACTGATAAACGAATTGAATTTATCCTTAACATCTGAATAATAGGAAAGTGAATATAGCCGTGATACTTTTTCAGCAGCTTTCCTGAATATTTCTTCATATTTTTCAGGTTCACGGTTCTTAATGGCGGTGGAATGCTTACTTCTTTTTACCGGGCCGTCGTTTTTGGGGTTCTCGGAAGGGAATCCGAACTCTATGTAATCCACTGTGCCGGGCTCGATGCTGTCAATAAAAGAAAGGAGAGTATCATTGTCCGGATATCCTAGTGTAAAGTAAAGAATCAGTTTTCCCATGCAAATCAGTTTTCCCTGTCGAAAATAGACATGTCCAGAAGGCCGTGCCCACTGACATTCATAACGATCGTTTTCTTCTCGTTCTGATGTTTCCTCACGTAATTTATTGTTGTTGCGATAGCATGCCCCGATTCAGGTGCTGCAATGATCCCCTGCGTATTGGCGAAAATTTTCAGTGATTCAACGACTTCTTTCTCACCTATTTCGTCGGATTTTATCCTCCCGTTTTTTATAAGAAGGGAAAGTGAGGGTGATGCCCCATGATACCTCAATCCACCTGCGTATATCTTCTCAGGGATAAAATCAGAGCCAAGGGAAAACATCTTCAGTGAGGGCAGTACGCCTGCACTGTCTATCAGATCGTACCTGAATTCTCCTTTGGAGAACTTGGGAACTTCCCTGGCCGTAGATGCTATCATTTCTATGTTTTCTGATTCAGGGATGAACGGAAAGGTGAACCCTCCGAAATTACTGCCACCTCCTACACATCCAATAAGCGTATCCGGGAACTCGCCAAGAATTTCAAGCTGCTTCCTGGTCTCAAGCCCTATTATGCTCTGGTGCGTAAGAACAGAATTCATAACGCTTCCAAGCATGTATCTGTAATCATTTTCCAGGGCGTATTCAACCGCCTCGCTTATTGCTATGCCCAGTGTTCCGGGATGATCAGGCCTTTCATTGAGAACCGATTTTCCATATTCAGTCAGGTGTGAAGGGCTTGCATGAACTTCTGCGCCATACATGTTCATAACTGTTCTTCTTAATGGCTTCTGCTGGTAGCTCACTTTCACCATGAATACTTTTGAAGGTATTCCGTTGAGCGAGGCAGCAAGAGCTGTTGCCGTTCCCCACTGTCCTGCACCAGTTTCGGTTACAACGCCCTTTACGCCTTCCCGGGCGGCATAGTATGCCTGTGGTACTGCAGTATTTATCTTGTGTGATCCGGTAACCGTGGCACCTTCGAATTTGAAGAATATCTTGCCACTGTAATCCAGGTATTTTTCAAGTTTTTTCGCTCTTACCAGGGGTGTTGGCCTCCCTATCTGGTAGTAGGATTCCAGAACCTCGTCCGGAATCTTCTCGTGTTTTTTGAAAGTGAATTCCTGCCTAAGCACTTCCTTGGGTATCAACCTGTTAAGAAGTTCTATGGAGGATACGTCCTCTTTATTATCCATAGGCGGGGACAGAGGCTCAGGAAGATCGGAAACCACATTGTACCATTCTTCGGGCACAACGTCTCTATTCTGTGTTGTAATCATTAAAACTGTTAGATAAACATATTATTTAAGCATAATTGCTTATTATTTATGTAACATTTTTAAATATAAAAGCAAAGCATAGGAAAAATTATTGACCGTATATTTTTATATACTGTCATGGAAGAAGAACCTATTGTGGTAACTAGCAATTATGTTCCAGGTCACAGGATAGTCAAGACTTTGGGAACCATATGGGGACTCACAGTCAGGAGCAGGGGGCTGGGCGGAAACCTCATGGCAGGTTTCAGGAGCCTCGCAGGCGGGGAGATTAAAGAATATGTGCAGCTCCTTGATGATGCCAGAAAGACATCACTCAAGAGGCTGACGGAGAGAGCAAAGGAAGTTGGGGCCAATGCCGTTGTAGCAGTACTTTTCGACTCATCAGAAATTGGGCAGTACATGACTGAAATACTTGCATACGGAACTGCGGTTGTAGTCGAACCTGAAACTGCGGAAACACAGCCTGTGAGGCTTGAATAGGCGATAAAAACCTATTCCTTCACAGAGACGTGTATATTGATGGAGCCAAGCATTTTCGAATAAAGTTTCCTTATCCTGAAACCGTTATCCTCTATTTTTCTGCTGATTACTTCAGGCTGGTGGAATAATTTCACAGAACGGGCAAGGTAACTGTACGATTTTGATTTTGTCAGGCGGTCCCCGATAAATGGAACAATATGGAAGAAATACAGGGCAAAGAGCTGCCTGAAAACAGGAGTTCTCGGGTTATAAATGTCAAGGTTGATGAATATGCCCCCCTTGCGCAGGACTCTGTAAGCCTCCCTGAAATAAGTATCGACATCATTCAGATTCCTTGTAAGGAATGCGGAAACAACTCTGTCGACAGAGTGATCTTCAAGAGGTATGTCCTCGGCCGATCCCACAATAAATCTGGTTTCAGGCAGTATTGAAGGCCTGAACATTTTTTCTGTGATATCAAGTGATATCAGGTTGCAGGTCCCGCAGCGGTCCGCTATCTGTTTTGTCAGCTTACCGGTTCCTGCACCACAGTCAAGAACAGTCATATCCTCCGAGAGTTCGAGGCTGTCAACCATCAGCCTTCTCCAGCCCTGATCCATGCCAAAACTCATCATTGAATCAAGAAAATCGTACTTGTCCTGTATTGATTCGAAAATACCTTTTACTGCCGCTTCCTTGTCATTCATCTAAACTTCACACATTACCGGGCCCATATAAGATCAGTCATCGTCGTTCATCCTGGCAAACTGGGCATGAGGGATGCCTTCAATGAAAATTACGTTCTCAGGATCAACAAGATCTTCCCTGATAGCAATATCCACAACCTTCTTTCCGACCAGATTTGCTATGGTGCAAAGTGATAGGGACGAAACGAACGTCTCATCAGATACCTTTGTATCGCCGTAAAAATTTTCATGCACCTTCAGATGAAGGACACCTTCCCGGAGTTCCCTGTTTATGAGATCGGAATCTGCGGCGGCAAGGAGTATCTCCCCCTGAGTGTGGATCATCTTCATATTTATTTCCGGGTCCATTCAGTCACGACCGGCAACGTCGACCTTCTTGTCGTTGTCAGGGGAGTAAATGAATCCTTCGGCTTTAAGCTTGGCAATAGAGTTCGTCACCTTGTCTTTGGACATTCCCTTTGAAGAAGCCCTGTCTGCAACGTCCTGGATGCTTGGTGCCCTCTTCTTTTCCCTCTTGAGCTCCTTTATTATATCATAGACAGTCTCTGCATCTGTTCTCTGGCCCGAACTCATTCCGGTAAGAAGGATGTCGATGTCCACAACCCCATTGTTCATTGAAACATCTTTGAGGTAGAAATCGACTATGGTTTTTGCCAGCGTTGCGTCCCCTGCAGTCACTATTGGTGAAAGTCTTGCTTTGGCAGCAGCTTCAGCTAATCTTATTGTGGACTCAAGCTGCCTTGCAGTTATAGGAATGGAATCTCCGCCTACATTCCTCGTCTTAACGTATTCATCACGAAGTACCTGTATGGCCTCATCAGAGAGTCTCGGAAAAGTTCTGGATCTGGCGTAAGACACATACTTCCTGATTGTATCTTTGTCGATAGGCGGATCAAAGCTTTCCTCTTCCTCGATCTTCATACCTGCAATGTCGGTGTTTTCAAGGCTCCTGTATATTTCGCCGACCCTGTGTGCACGCAATATGTGATCGGCAAGTTTCTGGTCAGTATTAACGTTGGGCCTGTCTATAATCTTGAATATAACATCAAATCTGGAAATAAGTGGTGGCGGAAAATCTATCTGTTCGACAATCGACCTGTTAGGATCGTACCTGCCGAATTTAGGATTGGCTGCTCCAAGGATAGAACATCTGGACTTAAGGGTGGCCATGATTCCTGCCTTCGAAATTGTAACGGTCTGCTGTTCCATGGCTTCATGCATTGCTGCCGTATCGTGTTCGTCCATTTTGTCCAGTTCATCTATGGCTGCAAATCCGTTGTCTGCCAGAACCAGGGCACCGGCCTCAAGGGTCCATCTTCCCTCACCGAAATCATCCCTTATTGCTGCGGCAGTAAGGCCGGCTGCGCTTGACCCTCTTCCAAACGCAAAAACACTTCTGGGGGAAATTTCGGTCATATATTTCAGCAACTGGGACTTTGCTGTACCAGGATCTCCTACCATGAGTATGTGGATATCGCCTCTCATGGTTGTGCCGTCCTTCATTGTCTTCCTGACTCCTCCGAACATCTGGAGCACGAGGCTCGTCTTTATCATGTCGTGCCCGTAAATGGTAGGAGCAATGGACTGGGAGAGTTTCTCAATTATTTTTGGATCCTTGGACAAATCAACTATATTCCTCTCATCTTCATCGGATATTTTTATGTCCTCCACTTCTTTGCTGTCCTTCTTGAAGTTTATTGCAAAAAGATAAATGTCAAATTCGGTGAGCAGAACGCTGCCGGCCCTCTTCTGTTCCGCCTTTATCGTGCCGTTTATTGTAATCCTGTCTCCAGGAAATATCTTTCCTGTCAGATCGTCCTCCAGAACCACAGTTATTCTTTGTGGCTGTGAACCTCCATCCAGTGTTTCAGGGTTTTCCTGTATTTCGATTTTCTGCACATCCACAAATTCAGATTCCTCAAGCCTCACCTTGAATCTTGCCTTGTTTCTGTCCACTTCGCAGAATTCGCAACGGGAAGGCTCATCGAGCCGGCCCCTGTCCTGCATCATATATGTTATTTCCCCGCAATTGGAACAGACAAACCCGGCGATCTGCAACCTCGGCAGAACTTCGGTATTTTTCCTGACTATTCCGCTTATGCTGATGAGATTTCCTATATTCTGGCTCCTTATGTTCCGTATATCGATCTTTATTCCTTTATCCGGTACATCTACAAGCCTCAGATTTACCCTTTTAGCGCTATTTCTCCTCTGCGTGGAAATATAATCTTTTACAACTTCCTCTCCGATCCCGAGATAGGTCTCAGGATCCATTGTGAGGGCAAGGGAGAAGTCATTGTCAAATTCTGAAACATCCCTGAAAGAAACGTAAAGTGATTTTACATCAGGATAAACAGTGCTCAGCTTATTGATCTTCTCCATATATCCGTAGAGATCAAATATCTGATACCACTGATTCTTGAGAATTTCCCTTTCCTCTTCGCTTATCGAAAGCATCTCTACCACATATGATCAGATAAGATTAAAAAATTGTTGTATGAACATGTGGGATAATGAAATCCAAATGTTTAGAATTCGCGGAGAGATGGAAAAATTATATACCGCAAAACCTTCCCTTAATTGTTGCCGCCGTAGCTCAGCCTGGTGGAGCGCGTGCTTGGTAAGCACGAGGTCGCGGGTTCGGATCCCGTCGGCGGCTCTGGATTTTCCGGATTCTGCAGGTAAGGCAACCTTTTGTTTAAAATGGTCCATTTTAGGCACGAGGTCATGAAAGATGAAAGGTTCAGGCCAAGCGCTCTGGCACTGTCTGCAAGTTCACCGTCAATGAATAAACTGACTCGTTTTTTGTGTGTCATTATGCGTATAGATACACACTAAAAGATATCAAAATCATGGTTTTATCTCATTGTCAGAATTTTATTCCGAACTTAGGCGCAAAGGGCATCAGAGGGAAAAACCTTAAAAAATCGAAATCTTAGCAATACTCGATGCCTCTTGAAACCGCTCTTAAACTGAATTTGTGAAACATCCATTACAGCAGAGTCGCTTTGCGTCTGATTGCGTCCGAAAAAAGGCCAAAAAAGCATCAATTTCTATGTTTTTCAACTGCTTGGAAAACGGCTTTCCGACTGGTTGCGTCAATTATCTAATTTTGGGAAAACCGCTTTGCGATTGGTTACGGAAGAAAATGAAGAGGTTTTAGGTCAATTATACAACTTCTGACGTTATAAATGTGTCAATAGATTATAGGTATTCTATTTTGTAATAATAGGAGTTTGTTGTATATGTTTTATGACAACCTGAAAATGTTGTATGAATGCAGAGCCTAGAGAATAGCGGTTTGTTGTATAAATTGTAAATGTTTTACGATTTTGAACACATACTATCATGATATTAGAGTGATTTATCATGAGAATTATTGTCATACTTACACGCGCATCATGATGTGTGTATTCTATACAACAAATAAAACATATACAACATTCCTAGGGAATACTGTATTTCTATTACATTTACTTCTATACAACAAATAAAACATTTACAACAAAATATAGGTCATCCACTTATTCACATATCTGTCAAGCCCATCTCTCTTTTCGAGAGGTATTCTTCTCTTCCTCTGATTTCATCTTCAAATTTTTTTCTTATTGCAATCAATTGAAGCAGCTCAGTGTAGACTTTTGGCTTCTCAAATACTGAGTAATTGGAGAAGAGAGATTTTATTGTAGAGGAGTAAGTTTGCTCCATCGATACTTCTTTTCCAGCGGAAAGTATCATTTCATCAATAATTCCTCTAAGAATTATCCCTATCCCTGTTCCAATTCCAAAGAAATCGGAAATTACGATGTTATTCAGACCTAAAGTGTATTGAATAAGTGAAATTGATAGATTTATTCTAATAAGTGACGAAATTAGTCTCACTCCTGTTGACACAGACTCCCCAGCAACAGATTTAACGTCATATCCTTTCTCTGAATAATCTCCATAGACTGTGGGGTCTATCTCGCCTTCTGTATATTCTAATCTCATGAGTGGAATAGTGAGATTTAAAGATCTAAAAAGGGGCTGGAACCTCTTCCCTATACTAACTTTATCATCATAAGGCGATGATTCGAAAAGTGTCCAAAGAAACGATAAAAAATCGGCTGACTTAAGGTCCGATAGAAAAACATCTTGGTTAAAGACAGGAATTAGATCTTTAAGGTCTTTTACCATTCTCTTGAATATAACACTTGAATATTCTAATAGGAACGTGTGGAATTTTTCAGATAGTAAAACGAATTCTTCAGTTATTTCGCCATTCGATTTTTTTTCATCCCTGTTGGTCATGAAGGACTTAGATGATTCAAGAATCTTTTGAATTATCAGCTTCATAAAAAATTTTTGAACGATTGAATATTTCAGCGTCAAGAATAACTCCAAGAACTCCTCCAATTCAAATCTTAGAAGCTTGGAGGCTGAAAAGCTAGAAGCAATGTCTTTGGGAGATTCATGGTCAGATAAAATTTGACGGATCTGTTCTTTTTCAATTGGTATTGCCAGCTTTTTGTAATCAAAAGGAGGCACATCCGGAACCCTTCAATACATCACATACAGGGAAATCAGTAACCATAACAATGATTGGAGGAAGAACAGAATCCGGAATACTGAGAAAAGTGGGCCAGTTCTGGATCGAACTGGAAATGTCAAACAAGAGATTGCTTGTCATCAACAAAGGATCCATCCTTACGGTGAGTGTTCTATGACTTTCCGCCTAAGCTTTCTTGGACAGTACCGGGTCGAGAGAACAGAGGACTACGATAACTATACAGACAAGTCATACAGCGAAATCATCAGGGTGAGAGGTTCCAAATCGGAATCTCCTGCTTTTTCTATGCCTTCTCATATCTTCAAATACTCAGAGTCAGAACTTGGATTATGCCTCAAAGATAAGAAAAATAAATGGAGAAATCTAGCTAAACTTCTGAATTCCGACATCGATATCAGCGATGAGGAAATCATTCTTGTATTTCCCAGGTCAAGATTCAGGGAAGTGTCCAGAATCATGCCGCTGGTCAGGAAAAGAGGTATGGCCATGGCCTCAGACGATGACAAGAAGAATCTGATTGCAAGGTTGCAGAATAATGGCAAAAAATCTCCCAATAAAATGAAGCAAACTGAGACAATTTTAGACCAAAATTCTAAAGGTCATAATATTACACTCGAAACCTTTTACGATTCGTCTTTGCTGCCTGATAGGAATGAACCATTCAGGTCTATTCAAGGTATTGTGATTGATGAACCGATTATTCCGGGAGACGTGCCGGATGGTTTCTGAACAGATTACACTTGACCGTTTCACTCACAGGCCTCTGACAAAGAGGACTGAGAAGTTCATGGAAGTCACGGAATTGTACAAGGAGAAATACGGAAGATATCCTGAATCATTTTTCCAGGTTGAAGAGTTCATTCATGAAGTGAGATTGCCCTGGGATCTCAGGCACTTCAAATTACTGTCTGAAAGTCAGATTAAAGCTGCATTCTGGAAATGTAGAAGCTCGCAAGTGTCCAGGACGAGAGCAAACTCTCATGTAATAATTAATTCTAATGAGAAAGCATTAAATTAGGATTTTATCAGTAAAAAATTTGGTAAATTTAAAATAATGGAATAAAAAAATTTAAGGTAGCCGATCCTGCATCAGGTTCCACCAGACGACATAGTTGTGATTTCCTGTTACATAGAAGTCGTACATCGTGAAATTTCCATGTTCAACTGAAATCGAATGAACTTTGTTGAAATGCTGGGTGAACACATTGAAGATTGTATCGTTGTTGGTCAGATTTTGTGCCTGAATGTAACCATGATTGGTCCAGATGTCCTGGTCGCCTGCTACTTTCAGATACCCGTTAATCACATACATGCTCGAATGGTGAGTCACGTATAC
>OFHI01000064.1_pt1 | contig 25602 bp, 21 predicted proteins | sample 1522021 | NCBI WGS metagenome assembly OFHI01 (sample SAMEA2464839, study PRJEB22497) | soil metagenome | biome: Grassland; feature: Farmland; material: Clay | place: Australia | collected 2013-02-01 | depth 1.4 m | reverse complement strand
CGACCGGCATAAGATTCCTGGAGAAAAGTGAGAGAGAGGGCCTGATCCCGAGAATTCTCAAAGACCTCATGGACGAACGTGACCAGGTAAAGAAGAAAATGAAGAATGCCAGGGACGATGAAGAGAGGGATTACTATGACGGTGTCCAGGGAGCGTTGAAGATCCTTATGAATACATTCTACGGGGTCCTTGCCTCGTACTTCTACAGGTTCACTAATGTACAGATTGGAAGTTCCATAGCAGCATTTGCCAGAAATACCATAAAGGATGTCATTTCAAAAAGTGAAAATGGGAGGGGAAATGTGATATACGGGGATACCGACAGTGTCTTCATAGAGTCCGGCCAGACCACCGAGGAAGATACCATAAAGATGGGGCATGATCTCAGTGAGAGGCTTTCTGCGGAAGAGAGCATATCCCTCGAGTTCGAGAAAGTACTGAACCCGTTCTTCTCCAGCGGCGCCAAGAAAAGGTACATCGGGAGGATTATATACCCTGATGATCAGAAAGGGGAGACTCTCGTAAGAGGCTATGAAGTCAGAAGAACAGACTCCTTTGACCTGCAGAGTGAGACTCTTTCAAGACTCTTCGAGTATGTGCTGGACCGGGATGTGGAAGGGGCGGTCAAGTATTCAAGGGACATGGTCGAAAGGGTGAGGAAGGGAGATGAATCCATACCCATTGAAAAGCTCGTTATCTCAAGAAGCGTAAAGAAATTCGGGGACTACAAGGATGGAAAATCACTCGCGAACGTAAGGGTAGCCCAGAAGCTCATAGAAAGAGGTGAAACATTCATCCCCGGAATGAAGGTCTCATGGATAGTGGTAGACCACAAGAAGAACCCCCAGGTCGTGGAGCCCTTCATTGACGGGAGCACCTTTGAATTCAAGCCTGACTGGGAATACTATGCCAGAAGGGTGGAGGAAACACTGAACCGTGTCCTCGAAGCATTCAAGGAAGAGATAAACATTTCACAGAAAGATCCCGGGCAGCAGACCCTTACTGGAATGTCAGATGAAGAACTGCCTTCAGTGCCTAGCAGCAACTCTGCTCAGAACAATGAGAAAAAAGAGAGGAAAACAGGGAACATCACCCTGGACAGTTTCTGACCAGTAGAATCAACGGGAGTTTACAGGGAGAATTCCCCGATTGCCTCCAGTTTGTGCTTGTACTTTACAAAGGTGACAACAAGCGCAACGCATATCACTGCTATCCACACCAGAGATCCGTAAACCCCGTAGATATACGGTGCTTCAAGGTTCAGGTACACTGCTACAACTATCGCGAACAGAAGCGTTATTGTAGATATTGAAGGAATAACGAGATGCTTTATGTAGGATATCTTCAGCCTGTTTTTTCTCATGTAAACGAAGAGTGAAGTGTTTGTCAGTATGTGTACCAGGTACATAATCGGGCTTTCAAGGATGAGCAGGAACACTGACCCGTACAGGAGTGCCTGATCAAGGTTCCCGGGATAAAAGTACATGAAGACGAATCCGGTTGCCAGGACTATCACCGCTGAAATGGATCCAACGACTGCTATGGCCACGGTTGGAGTGCCGTTTTTGGCCCTTGTTTTAGAAAGTGCAGGCGGGAGCACATTTTCCCTTGAAAGGGAGAAAAGAACCCTAGTTGCATTTGTCCCGAGAGAAACTGTTGCTGTGAAGAAGGAGTTTGAGACTATGATCAGCAAGAGTCCGTAGAAGACTATGCTCAAGAATCCGAAATCGTGCCTGTATATCTGCATAACCGGATACACAACTGTTGTTCCGAAGGTACCCATGTTTGCCGCTCCCCATACGATGACCTGTGCATAGGAGGATACGATGATAGTGATCCCAAGTATAGCCACTGTAGCAAGAATCGCCCTTGGAACGTTCCTCTTCGGGTCTCTTGTTTCCTCCGCTATGGGTATTGACCCCCCTATTCCCACAAAGGTTCCAATCGCATACACCATCATTGTTGCAAGTATGAGCGGATTGTTTCCCACGGGAGCCGCAGTAAACGGTGCGGGTGTAAGGGAGGAGTAGTTCTTTGCCAGGAGATAAATGGAGGTCGTGAGGAAAAATACCACTTCGATCACTATGATGTAGGACACGATTTTCATCGAAGGCCTGATGCCTGCATAAATGAGGAAGGACACAAGGCCTATCATGCCAGCTGTAATGAAAACCCAGAGAAGGGCAGGATCAGGGATGGATATCCCCAGAGAAGGAAAAATTCCGTATATGAACCCTAGGAAACCCAGGAGCCCGAAGCCAGTGAAACTAAGAACCTGATAACTCAGGTACGACAGTGCCGTTACGAACCCTGCATATTTCCCCAGCCCCCGGGTTACAAAGGTGTAGTACCCCCCTGAACTGGACAGGTATCGGGAGAATTCGTACATTGAGAACGTCATCATGGCATATACAGCAAGGGAAAGTACCAGGATCAGAGGGATGGAAAATGCACCCTGCGGATACTGGGAAAAAGTAAAAGTCATCAGAGCAGCGGTTCCTATCACATAGAGAACAATTGTTCCTCCAGGCGCATTGAGGGCAACCGCCTGCGAAACTGCATGCCGTAATCCAAGCTGGCCAACATTCAGACGTTTGAACCGACGAGGAGCTTCCATTTTTTTCAGGAATAATGGTGCATATATAAAACTGTGTTTGCAAGGGAGGTAGTGTTTTACCTGTTTGTCATACAATTTGCCCCTGTTGTGCTCGAACCTCCTGCATCATTTAGCCGGCGCAACAAAAGTATTTTATTGCGAGAATATGTATAAATTTCAATGAAGGTAAGGTGGCTTATAATTGTAGTAGTAGCGATTGTTGTCCTGTCTTACTTCACTCAAAGTTATAATTTCTTGAATCCCCGAGAAGGTGTCTGGTCAGTTGCCGGGAATACTAACTACACTTCGGGCAGTTATTCAGTTCCGGGCCTTGTGCAGCCGGTAAATGTCACGATAGACCAGTCTGGGGTTGCACACATTTCCGCACAGAATCTGCATGACCTGTTTCTGGCACAGGGATATTACTCAGCCAGCAACAGGCTGTTTCAGATGGAGCTTCAAGGCCTGCTTGCTACCGGAAACCTCAGCAAATACATAGGACAGAGCGGTTTAGGGTCAGACATGGCGATCAGGCTAATCGGGCTGCCGGAAAATGCCGTCAAGCTTCAGCACGCCTACGAAAGCCAGTACCCGACATACTATTCTTACCTGCAGGATTATGCATCAGGCGTGGATGCATACATCAACCACACAGGAAATGCAGTCCCCCTGGAGTTTAAGCTTCTTGGAATAAAGCCGTACCAGTGGACGGTTTATGACACACTCGCCTGGCAGCAGTACATGGCCTGGTCACTGACCACGGGAGCAATGGAGCCCTTGCAGTCGGCACTCCTTTACAGTGCATTCGGTTTCAGCAACACTACTCATATATGGCCCTATTATCCATACTATACCGAAAATGTGACTGTGGTGCCTGGTGACGGTACTGTGAACGGGTTTAACCTCTCCCAGCAGGGCATATCCCCATCATATCTATGGTCACTCAACTGGTATCAACAGTGGGCGACAGGAGTTAACGATACCTTGCTTAAGAGCCTGAATGGCCTTATAAAGTCAGCGATAAGCAATATATCAGATCCCTACAATTTCCCCGGAGCACATGGAATAGGTTCAGCGGTCGGAAGCAACAGCTGGGAGGTAACATCCGGATACGCAAAGAATGGTTTTCCGATACTTGCAAATGATCCTCACCTGCCACTGTCTGTGCCTTCTCTCTGGATTCCAATGCAGCTGTCTGCAGGGCCAGTGAATGTGACGGGATGGGACCTTGCCGGAGTCCCGGGAATACTGATTGGGCATACTCCAAAAACAGCCTGGGGTCTTACCACACCGGAGGGTAATTCGGCCAATGACTATCTGGAGATGCTCAATGGCACAAATTACCTTTTCAACGGTTCCTGGCACAGAATGGCCGTCTACAACTACACTCTTCTTGGAGCGCAGCACAGCATCTATTACACAAACAACGGTCCCATTATAGCAAGAGAAGGAAATTATGGAATCAGCCTCAGATGGACCGCGTCAACTCCTTCCTTTGACCTGATAACTGAGATCATGCTTGATCAGTCTGCCAACTACTCCGATATGGTGAACGCCCTCAAGCACTGGGGATCCCCTCCGCAGAATTTTGCAATGGTTTCGGACGCCTCTGCTGGAACGCGCACAGCCGGGATATATCCCCTGATAAAGGAGACACTGCCGGACAACCAGACCTTGTCAGTTGTTGGTTCGAGGACGCTCCTAAACGGGACCCTCCCGGCATATGAGCCAGCAGGAAACGTTCAATTTGATCACCTGCCGCAGGCAAAGAACCCTGCTAGGGGGTATATGCTTGCGCCAAACCAGCCAACGGCATGGAAGAATTACCCGGACCCGTTCGTGGGAGGGTTCTGGGCATCTGGCGGGAGAGCACAGACAATTTACCACTTTCTCAGGGCAAACCCAAACATGACTGTCCAGAAGATGATGGACCTGCAGTCTAATGTCTCAGATTACTGGGCTACTCAACTTACTCCGATGCTGCTGAATGCCCTCAAGGGCGTGGGCATGAATTCCACTGAACAGTCGGCATACACATACCTCTCAGACTGGAACTACACCACTTACCAGAGCCAGATCGGGATAACCGTGTACTGGTATCTCGTATCCTCAATATACAACAACACCTTTGACAGGATATACAAGGAAAACGGGGTGTCAGGAGAGCCACTCCCGTTCGTGAGTTCGCTCATTCATCTGGCAAGGACCGAGCCGAACTCAATCTGGCTGAACGGGAACTTCACCCAGCTTGTGCGCAGTTCGTTTGAGCAGGAAGTGTCGCTCCTCTCAGAGAAACTTGGATCTACATCAAACTGGCAATGGGGCAATGTCCACAAGCTTGTCATATCGAGCCAGACCGGGCTCTCATCCCTTTCAATAGGCCCACTGCCAATATGGGGTGACAGCCATACAGTGAGTGTGGGTTCCGTTCCCCTTTCCATGGAGGTGCCAGAGCCCAATGTTGCGGTTGGGTCATCTCTCAGGCAGATCTCCTCGCCAGGGCAATCCACCTTCTACGGGGTGTTTCCGGGCGGGCCGAGCGGCAATGTGATAAGCTACTATTATTCAAACCAGCTCAGTGACTGGCTGTCACATTCCTACTATAACATGAATGACCAGAAGACGGAGGTGAAAATCAGATATGTGGCTGCGTAGACTTGGATCCATTGGCCTCTCGATTGTCCTCTCCTATGTCGCACTTCTGACGATACCGTACCTCTGGATGGCAGTTCCGGCAGCCCTGCCGTTCCTTGCACTCAAGAGCTGGAAGAACGCGTTTACCGGGTTTGGAATAGGAGCGCTTTCAGCGGCATCAGTATACCTGTTCTACCCGCTTGGCCTTGTCTCAGAGCTTTCAAACATCCTCGGTTCAATTGCCGGGCAGCCCCCGATAATAGTGCTTGCACTGTATCCCCTCATTTATGGCGTAATATTTGCACTTTCAGCGTTGCTTTGGTCTGGAATTGACTATGAAACCCTGAAGATAGGGGTTTCTAAGTGATCAGGGTTCAGGATCTCCCGGCGTTCATGATCTCATCGAGCCTCTTTCGTGCAGCCTGATGGATCGGTATGTATCCTGTGCACCTGCAAATATGGCCGGTAAGCCCGTCTTTTATGTATTCGTCCAGGTCCCCCCCATGAATCGATTCCACAACTCTCGGGTCCTTCCTTACCTCTGATTCCATAGCTTTTACAGCCATTATGAAACCTGGAGTGCAATATCCGCACTGGAAAGCCCATTCGTTCATGAATTCATACTGTATCCTGTCAAGTTCCTGCTCGCTTCCAAGACCGTCAATCGTTGTTACATCTTTTCCATCCGCATTCATGGCCGGGAACATGCAGGAGTAAACGTTTTCAGAATTCACCAACACCGTGCAGGCACCACATCCCTCAGCCTCACAGCCATGCTTTACCCCCCTCTTCTCCAGCTTTTCCCTGAGTATGTCCTGAAGTGTATCCCTGATGTCTGCCTGGACAGTCACCTTTTCGCCGTTTACCCTCATCGATATTTCTCTCTTTTCAGACATGTGCTGCAACACCTCCCGTGAGTTTTTTCACGCCTCTCCTGAGCATTGTCCCCACCATCCGTTTTCTGTAATCAGACGAAGATTTGTGATCGGAATAGAATTCAAGACCAGTGCTATTCAAGATGGAGTCAAAACCCATATCCAGCAGCTCCTGGTCAATTTCATTTCCTCTCATGGCCCCTTCGACGTGCGGCAGCTTGATCGGCTCTGAATCCAGAGAGCCCCCTCCAACTGCCAAACTGATGTCCTCGATGAAATCGCCTTCAACCCTCATTGCAATGGCAAGGCTGACATCGCTGAACCCATGTTTTGTGTAGCTGAACTTCTGGTATGTAGTTCTGTTGAATTTTGTTGCCGGAGCTTCCACCGATTCTATTATGGAGCTTCTTGGAATCGCCGGGTCGAATATAGCATTGTATACATTTGACATCGCAATTTCCTTATCCCTGTAACCGTCTGTGACTGAGATTGATCCGTTCAATGCCAGCAGGCACACTGAAAGGTCAAATGCCGGGAATGCAGTGAATATCTGCCCTCCCATTGTACCCATGTGCCGCACTTCCTTGGGAATCGACTGAACCGCCTCGTCCAGCATCTGTATGCCAGTGATTCCTGCCCCCATGTCGCTGAGCCTGGTTGTTGCACCAATCCTGATTTTTTCCCCGTCTTTTTCAACGAATGAAAGGTTGAGTTTTCCCAGATTGACCAGAGTGTCAACGTTGCTCATCATTCCTTTGTTTGAAAAAATATAGATTCCGGTCCCTCCGGCGATAGGCATTGAATTTTCTTCTGAAGCCAGTATATCGCACGCTTCTCTCGTTGAAGGTGGAGCATGATATTTTTTTAGATCCAGCTTAAAGGGCATAAAACTATAGACGATTAGGTCGTTATTAGTCTTTTCTGCTTCAATGTGACAAAACTGTTGCAGTTTAATCAGAGAATTTAATTACCGCTTTTTGTCTGGTATAAGCAAGAAGGCAAAAATCTTAGGATAATTTTGGCTGAATTTGCGAATGAGAGGATATGGGTTGACAGGCAGGCTTAAGGGCAAAGTATCCGTCATAGCTGGGGGAAGCTCCGGGATAGGAAGAGCTATAGCCCTGGAATATGCCAAAGAGGGTGCTAGAGTGGTGATCGGAGACATAAGGGAGGAGCCCAGCGAAGGAGGTTTACCTACTGAAAATGAGATAAGGAGGATCAATGGAAGAGCCCTGTTTGTACGCGCCGATGTTTCAAAAGAAGAATCTGTCAAAGAACTCGCTCGATCCGCAGTGAGGGAGTATGGCGGGATTGATGTGCTTGTTAACAGTGCCGGTATCCCCATGAAGAAGAGTCTCGCTGAGACAACCGCTGAGGATTTCGACACGATGCATGGGGTTACGGTCAGGGGGGCTTTTCTGGCCGCAAAACACTGCATGCCATACCTTCTGAAATCGGGAAATCCGAAGATAATCAACATAGCTTCCAACTTCTCCTTCACGGCCCTTCCTGGAATGAGTGCATATGCCTCTGCGAAAGCCGCGGTCATAGGCCTTACTAAGTCTCTTGCCCTTGAGTTTGGCCAGCAGGGTGTAAACGTCAATGCAATATGCCCCGGTGCAACCAAAACGGAGATGTCAAGGCCATTCTGGGGAACGGATGAGGGACTGGATCTGCTCAGGGCAAGAACCCCTTTGAGAAAGGGCGAAAGATTCATCGCTTACCCTGAGGATGTGGCAAAACTGGCTGTTTTCCTGGCCTCAGAAGACTCTGACATGATTACAGGCGAGAGTATCCTGATTGATTCTGGCTGGAATGTGCCATGAGGTAAAATGTCTAGCAGGCGACTTGTTAATTTCCCCTAGAGAATGCGAAGTTTCTATACGGTCTCTCTTTGATTATGCTATTTTAATGTGTAAGTTTTCATATAACCTTTAGCAAACATTTATAAGTCATCAGTTTACTACCATTATCTATCAGGAATAGGAGATAAAATGGTAGATGTACAACAGGATTTTCAGGTGAGTGAACGTCTGGAACGTTTCAGGACTTGGCCTTGGCCCTACACCGTTCTGGTGATAGTGGGTGCGGCCTACTTTTTTGGTCTTTTTGACGTCTTGACTATTGGAACCGCTGCGCCCACCATAGGCGCACAAATGGGAGTGGCGGGGGAAGTAGTCGCCTCAAACGGAACTGTGTTCTCACTGGTAGGATATGCGGTAGGAGCTTTCTTGTTCTCCCACATATCAGACACACTCGGAAGAAAGAGGGGGCTGACTGTCTCATTAATAGCTTATTCAGTAGGCTCTATTCTGACAGCTACAGCGACGGATATCACTCAGGTCTACGTATGGAGATTTGTGACCGGTATAGGGATTGGCGCTGATCTGGCGATAGCTGCTGCATATCTCAGTGAGCTTGCACCGCACAACAACAGGGGAAAATTCCAGAGCCTTGGAACCTTCTTCGGTTTTACTGGAGCCGGTGTTGCACCGCTTATAGGTTATTTCCTCATACCTCCATTAGACATAGGGTGGAGGATATTCTTCATAATTGGTGCACTTGGAGGAATATTTGTTCTATTCATAAGGAAGAACGTACCCGAAAGCCCACGTTGGCTCCTTAGTAAAGGAAGAGCGAAGGAAGCGTCCGAGCTTCTCGATAAAATAGAGATTACATACAAATCGAGATACGGTGATCTTCCTCCATTGAGCGAAATGAAGGCTGAGATAGTGGAAAGTGAGATGAAAATCCCACTGCTGCATCTTTTCTCCAAAAAACACGGCCTCAGACTGGCTCTGGTTCTTGCAGTGTTTCTGTTCTACTATCTTTACACGTATCCCTTCCTGGCACTGACGACCTCACTCCTTGTCCATTCGGGGTTTTCCATAGTTGCCAGCCTGTTTATGGTAGGTCTCGGTGGTCTCGGGTATGCAGTAGGTGCTTTTTCAGCGTTCCTTACGACAGAGAGGATAGAGAGGAAGTATCTGATATCAATTCTCTTTGTTCTTCAGGGAATCTGTATGTTCGGCATAGCCATCAAGCTGAACACCGCGGAAATTATAATTTCTGACTTCTTCGGGTCCCTTACGAACACCTTCCTTGCAACAACGCTCTATGTGTACGCTGCAGAGAACTTCCCGACAAGAGCAAGGAGCAACGGCGTGGCTGCAACCGATGGAGTAGGCCATCTTGCACCAGTATTCGGCCTGCCATTCATGATAGGCTTCTTTGGAATGAACGGGTTCTTCAACACATACCTGCTCATTGGGATAATAGCCATAGTGGGAGGAATAGTTGTTCTGGCAGGCATAAGATCCACAGGAAGGAAGCTGGAGGAATTGTCAGAATAGTTCATGAATAGTGTTTGGGAAACCAATCCTATTTTTTATAAATTTTAATACCACATTCATATTTTTTGCACATTTCTTCAAATCATTAGGCCACAATACTTAAGACACATCAAGACAGAGCTAGAAATTGATGGGCGGGGCCCTTCTCTTCATGAAAAGTGAAACAAGTATTGTAACAAAGCCAATGAATGCGGATATCCCGCCAGAGGAACTAAGATAGCCTGAATACATCAGAGGGATTGACGGAGTTATGGTGAAAGCAATAACATCATTTTCTGGTTCAACAAATGCATACGAACCGGATTTGACGTTGTTGAAATATATGTCTACGGTATTGTTATAGGGCTTTTCAACATTGTATTGCCTGAAGTTCGAAGCGTTTACGTGAGAAAGGTCAGATTGAGGTACAAGGGCAAACTGGCCAGGTACCCCTCCGCTCGAGGGCTTTGGGACAAACATCATGTCAGATTCCTGGTTTGTCAGCTTGGGTGGAACATCAATTACGTAAAGCCCGTTTTCCTGCTTTGTGTAGTTGGATGAGAAGTGTATCTTTGAGGATTTTCCGTGGAAATACGGGTTTATTACAAGACTTACAGAGATTAGTGATATGCCCACGATGAAGAGTGATACTCCAGCCAGGAACAATATTCTGTTCATCAATTATTGCAAACGGGTAGAATTTATTATAGTTATCGCTCCAGCAATGCCGAAAAGAACAAGGAGGAGAAGTGCCACTGGATAACCCCTAAGATGCATTATCTAAGCTGAAAACGGTAAAGAAATAATTTCAAGTGTTCTTTTCAGAATGATGGCGGAAGCCCAAGAGAGTGCCTCGCTATCAGTGAAAGCGTCATCTGCTCCGAAACGGGGCCGACCCTGAACAGCCTCAGGTTTCTCCAATGCAGTTCTACACCCATGTCTATGGAAAAAGACATCCCGCCAAAAACCTGCATTGCGTGATCTGCGATTTCATACGCAGATTTTGCTGAAAGGTACGCAGCAGCATTTGCCTCAAACATTCCATCCTCTCCGGAATCCCTCTTTCTTGCTGCTTCATCTATAAGGCGCCAGCTTGCCTCCAGCATAATCCTGCCGTGGGCAAGTGGAAACTGAATGGACTGGTTTGAGCCGAGCTGCCTCCCGAAAAGTTTTCTGTCCTTCGCGTATTGTGTGGCAAGATTCAGGACTAACTCACCGGTCCCCATGGATATTGATGCCGTTGAGAGGCGCTCAAGGTTCAGTATTCCCGTCAGTGCACGCCACCCTTTTCCTTCTTCTCCTAGGATGTCGTCTTCGGAAAGTTCCACGTTGTCAAAGAATACTTCGCATGAGCCCAGCGACCTGAGAGCAATATCGTCAATTCTTGATGAAGTTATGTTCTTGTGCTCCTTCGGGTCAATTGCGAACAGTGTCAGCCCCTTGGTACTCTTGGTGCTTTCCTTGGATGTGCGTGCAAGAACAAGCATAAGATCAGACATATGGGCCATGGTTATCCAGATCTTCCTTCCCGAAAGAACTAGCTTTCCGTTTGCCCTTTCTGCGTGCGTGGAAATGTTCAATGTGTCTGTTCCGGCGTTTGGCTCGGTAATGGCAATTGACGATATGACCTCATTCTTTGCAACCCTGGGAAGAAACTTCTCCTTCTGATGTTCATTTCCTAGGGATGCAATGGAGTAGGCTCCGAATACGTTGTGAGCCATAACGAGGTCTCCTGCAGCGACACCATGTATGGAAGATACGTGCTTTACAATCCGCACGTAATCTGATACTGAAAGACCGCTGCCCCCATATTCTTCTGGAAGAAAGAGCGTCGTTAGGCCCAGTTCCTGTATCGATTTCAGAAACTCCGAGGGAAATTCCGCCTTCCTGTCCTTCTCCACCCAGTATCTGTTGTCAAATTTTTCAGTCCCCTGGTTTATGTAGCTGATAATTGTATCGAGCATCTTTGTTCACATCCATATTCTATTGAGCGGCCTTTGGTTCTCTGGACTTCTCAATAGCTTTAAGAACTTTTTCTCCCCAGAATGGAAGAGAGGTAACCCTTCCATTTGTTGCATCGTACACCGCATTTCCAACTGCCCCGGATATCATGATAATGCCCATTTCTGCAATTCCCTTGCCGCCAAATGGACCCTCTCTGCTTTCCGATTCAATGAATTCAACCTCTATCTCCGGAATTTCGGTTATGCCCGGGACCTCGTAATCGGAGAAGCCAGTGTTGACGACCTCACCCCGCTCGGTAGCAAGTTCCTCGAATAGAGTGTGCCCCAAGGCCTGGGCAGCCCCCCCTATTATCTGGCCCTTGGCCCCCTTCGGGTTGATGATTGTGCCGCAGTCCGCGACAACCACGATCTTAAGGGGCGTAACTGCACCGGTTTCAGTGTCGACTTCAACAAGGGCCGCGGTTGCTCCGGTCACATAATCGGACGAAATGTTCCCTTTATTGGTTTTGGTATCTGCCATCTCGGTGTCGGGATCAAAGTAATGGTAACTGAGATATGTCTTTCCATTGTTCCTGAAATGGGACTTTCTTACAAACTTGCCGAGATCCATGGTCTTTGAACTGTCAGACCTGGATTTGATTATGCCCTGCTCTATGACCAGGTCCTCCAGATCCGTTTTGAGCAGATCTGCAGCATCTTTCAGAAGAGTCTCCTTCAGCTCCCCCGCCGCCCTCTGTGCAGCGGCTCCGTTTACAAATGTGCCTCTGCTGGCGTGTGTGGCCGTGTCCCATGGCCTGAGTTCCGAATCGCCTTTGTAAACGACGCTGACCTTTTCCAGTGGGACACCTAGCTCAGAAGCAACGATCTGTGAAAGTGCCTGTATGGAACCCTGCCCGATCTCGCTTATCCCTGTGAACAGGGTCACGTTGGCGTAATCGTCCATTTTGAGGATAGCACCGCTTCCGTCGGTGTGGTAGACTCTTGCCCCGCCGCCTACATGGAAGAGGCCTGAGAACCCAATTCCACGCTTTTTTGCTCCATTGCCTGGTTGCATGTGGGGGCCCTTCCAGCCGATCTTCTCAGCAGCAATTTCCAGGGCCCTCTTCAGGTTTGAGTTTCTGGCAAACATTCCCTGAGGAGTCATGTAGTCTCCCTGGTGTGCATTGACCAGCCTGAATTCAAGCGGGTCCATTCCAAGTTGTGAGGCGACCATATCATGGTGCGATTCCAGGGCGAAGTCCATCTGGGGATTTCCTGCACCCCTCATGTTGATCGTGTACACATTGTTAGTGTAAACAGCCCTGGCGTCGAACTTCACGTTCTCGACCTTATAAAGGCCTGTAACAGTAGAAGCCATCACCCTGGCATCAAAGGCTCCCCATGAAACATATGCTCCCGTGTCAAGGATGGCGTCTACCTCTCTTGCGAGGATTTTTCCACGCTTGTCCACGCCAGTTTTGATCCTGACTTTCAAGGGCTGCCTGGTTGGCGAATACTTGAAGTCTTCGGTCCTGTCCAGGACTATCTTCACGGGCCTTCCTGTCTTTAACGCCAAGGAGGCAACTATGACCTCGAAGGGATGGAGTGCCATACCCCTGCCGAACGTTCCGCCAATGTAGGGCTGGGATATCCTTATTCTTGAGGGGTCGAAATTGAGTGCCTCACCAAGCTCCCTCTTCAGCTGGAACGGCTGTTGGGTATTGGACACAAGTACCAGATTCCTCGACTCGTCAAATTTTGCCAGAGCAGCAAGTGTGCCCATTGGCGCGAATGCCACCCTGGGGACGCTAAATTCGTCCTCCCTCACCAGGAAGCTTTTGCTGAAGCCTTCCCCAATGTCTCCCGACTCCACGTTGAAATTTGCTTTCACAACGTTTGAGCCCGTCTCCTCGTGTACGAGAGGGGCTCCTTCCCTTAGTGCAGCATCAGCGTCGAAGACCCCTTCGTACGTTTCATATTCAATCTTCACGTCCTCCTGCACATCGTGTGCCGCCCTTTCAGGATCAGTGGTTGCAATCGCGAGAATCTCGTCTCCCAGCGACCTGATCTTCGGATACTTGAGAGGCGGGTTGTCCCTCAAGGGGCCAATCATGTTGAAGCCGGCATCTTTTCCGGTTATGACAGCCTTCACATGATCTCTTTCGAGCAGCTTGCTGTAATCAATGCTCTTGATCACACCATGTGGAATTGGGCTCCTTACTATGTAAGCATAGAGCATCCCTGGCAATTCCATATCGTTTATGTACTCTGCAAAACCCCTAACCTTGTCTTCCCCGTCGAAAGTCCTTGGAACTGATGTTCCTATATACCCCTGCCTTTCTTTCTTCAAGTGTTGTATCTGCTGGGTCTCCGGATTTTCTTCAACTGCTCTTGACATTCAATGAAAGCTAGCGTTAGGGCTGTATTTATTTTTATGTGTCTCAGAAATGCTCTGTGCTATTCACTTATATACCATGAATAAGAAATTAGTGGTTTTCATAGTTTCTTTTGGAAGAAATGAAAAAGAATGTTCAGAGATCGATCTCTGTGAATTCATTCTTCTCAATAGCTTTCTCGTAAAGGTATCTGGCGGATATCACGTCAAGAGTCGCGTATCCAACGGACTTGAAGATCGTTATGTCCCCGTCCCTCCTTTCCAGTTTGGACCTGCCCGATATAAGGCCGTCCAGTTCAAGGAAATCTTCTATCCTCAGAATTCCGTCATCAACTGCGGACATTATGTCACCGGCCTCCTTCATGACGTATTCTGTCCTGTCCAGTATCACGTGGTTTGCGCGCTCAATTGTCGTTCGGTCAAGCTCCCTTCTGTTCGGAAGTGTTCCTATACTGGAAATGTGGCATCCTTTCTTCAGGTGTTGGCCATCAAGCACAGGAACTTCAGAATCTGTAGCAACGATCAGTACGTCCGCATCCTGCACAGCCTGATTTGAATCGGACGCTTCAGAAACCTTCTGGCCCATTTTCCTGATCTTCTCTGCGAAGCTTCTTCTGTGCTCAGGGTTTGGGCTGAAAACAGTAATGCTTTCAAAGTTCCTTGATGCGATGGTTGCCTTAGTGAGGAAATCTGCTTCTAGGCCGGAGCCTATCACGCCAAGCTTCCTTGAATCTTCCCGTGATGCGTATTTTGTCCCAAGCCCAGCCATTGCCCCTGTCCTGAGGGCTGTGACGTAATTTGAGTCCAGAACTGCAAGCACTTCACCGGTGGATGCCTTGGAGAGCATTGTGAGGCCTGTTGCCTTTGGAAGTGATTTCTTAGGGTTTCCCTTGTATTCTGAAACCAGTTTCACCAGGAATGTATCCCTGGTGAAATCAACCACCGGCATTGAGAGCCAGACTGATCTGGATTCCTCAATAGTGATGACCTGCCTCATGGGGAGAATGCCCTCAGTCTTCCTTACTATCTCTTTTTCCAGGTATCCCAGAAATTCGGCCATATCCGAAACTGATTCAGAGGTCTGGTAGTTGATGAATTTTGTCACGCTGACTCACTCCTTTGCCCCGGGCATGTTGAGGGTTCTTTCAGCTATACTGACCAGTGCCAGCTGTTCGGATATAGGCCCCATTCTGTAGTATCTTATGTCCCTGTACAGTTTCTCAACAAAGCCAGACAGGTATCCGCTGGCTCCCAGAGTCTGAAGAGCTGCATCTATGGCCATAGAAGCGGCATTGACCGAATGGTAATATGCGCCCATTGGGATGTCCCTGTTCCTGTCAATTTCACCGTTGTCCATCATTTCCGAACCGCGAAGGATGTACGCCTCTGATGCTGACAGCTCAATGAAAGCTCTTGCCAATGGAAACTGGATTCCCTGGTTTGAGCCTATCTTCCGTCCAAATACTTCCCTCTCCCTGGCATATTCAGCCGCCCTGTCCAGTGCCATCCTCCCCATTCCGACAAACATGGCGCCAAGGGCAAGCCTGTCTGCGGCAAAGGTTCTTGATAGAAATGACCACGCCCTGTCGATCTCTCCGAGCACGGCATCCCTGGATACTTTGACTCCGTTGAATGATACCGAATATAGCGGCAGAAAATTCAGCCCCATTTTTCCAAGACTCACAAAGCTCGTTTTGGCTGGCTGCTTTTCTGTTATCACGAATGTTGTCAGGCCGTGGCTCTTCTTATCAGAAGGGGGAGATGTGCGGGCTGCAACCATGAGGTAATCCGCACCCTTGCCGTTCGTGACACAGTACTTGTCACCGGTGATGCTGTAGTTACCGTCACCTGTCTGAACCGCCTCTGTATTTATGGAGAGTGCATCGGCCCCGGACTGTTCCTCCGTAAGGGCAAGATTCACCTTCGCCTTTCCTGCCATCACCTCTGGAAGCAGAGACCTCAGCTTCTCCGTGCCATGGTCGTCAAAGAGCTTTGCAGAAAGATTCTGCGCAACAAAATAGTAGGTGAGCGTCCCGGCTCTCCTGCTCATATCAAGAATATTCTGCACGAATTCCGAAAAACTGATTTCCGATCCTCCGTTCTTATTTGAAACCAAGAGGCCGAACCTGTTGTCCGCTCCCAAAGCAGAGAAAAAATCCTCCGGAAATTCATTCTTTTCAGAAACATGATCATAATAGATTTCATCGTACTTGGAAGTAAATTTGCTTACCCAGTCTTTTTCCAACAATCAACACCTATCCTTCTTCATAATTACATCAAACATCCATTTATTCTTACTGGCCGAGTATATCGCGACGGGAAATAGAAGGCGCCATGCCGGCCATTGTAAGGCCGGTAAAGGCGTACCTTGCATAAGGGCCTTCCATGGTGTGCAGCTTCTGTACACACCGGAGAGCGGCTTCCTACTTTCCCGAATAATTCGCTTTTCTTTTCTCCAGGAAGGCCTTTATACCTTCTTTTAGGTCGTCAGTGTAGAAAAGTGACGAGTTCTCTTTGAGCTGGTACTCCATGCCTTCATCAATGCTCATCTCTGCCCCGTTGTTTACTACGGACTTTATTGCGCCCATTGCAAGCGGGGCCTTCTCTGATAGTGCAGAGCTTATTTCCTCAACTTTCGCCATCAGTTCATCGGGCTCCTTGACCCAGTTAACAAGACCAAAGGACATTGCGGTGTCAGCAGTCATCCATTCCCCGAGGAGAGCTATTTCCTTTGCCTTGAGCTTCCCTACTATACGGGGAAGCCTGACGAGAATCCCTGCGCCAGGGCTTATTGCCACGTTAACCTCTGGAAGCCCGAATTTCGCTTTGCTCGATGCCACAACCATGTCCACGGCCTGTATCGTCTCAAGGTTGCAGTGGCCGTTAACCGCTGCAATTATTGGTTTCCTGACATGTTCGAGCAGCCTGAACAGATCTATTACTTTCCTGTTGAAGCGCTCAATGCCTTTTGAGTCGAAAGCGAGAAATTCCTGAAGGTCGCCCCCCACCGAAAACGCCCTCCCCTTTCCTGTAAGCACAATCACTCTTGTATCATCGTCATACTTTGAATTGTTCAGGAAGTCTGTAAGTTCATCCACCAGCGCCTCGTTCCATGAGTTCAGGCTGTCGGGCCTGTTGAAATACACTGTGGCAACCTTGTTGTTCTTTATAACTTCTATATTCTCATAATCCATAGAACGTACCCTTCGTGACATACGGTGTTGAAGTATTAAATTTTGTTGCAATCAAATCATGAGCTAGCATTCAACGCCACCAAACAGAAATTTTTCCCCTTTTTTTAATAAATTTTGCCTTAAAGTATGATAGAATCTATTATGTTGAAAACAGAAAAAATTTATAGATAGTCTACCGTTGATATCTCATGCTCAAAGATCTTTTCAGCCCACACGCAGTGGCCATAATAGGAGCTTCACAGGACCCCACAAAAATAGGCAATGCAATCCTCAGAAATATGATAGATTCGGGCTACAAGGGTAACATCATTCCCATAAATCCCTCGAGCCAGGAAGTTATGGGGTTGAGGTGCTACCCATCAATTGACAAAGTGGACGATACGCCGGAGCTTGCAGTGATAGCGCTCCCTGCCTCCAGGACCATTGATGCCCTCAAAGGTTGTGTTGAAAGAGGGGTCAAATTCGTAATTATCATAGCTGGAGGGTTTTCTGAGCTTGGAAAGGAAGGCAGAGACAGGGAATTGCAATTGCTCGACATCATCAAGGGGACTGATACCCGCATCATAGGCCCGAATACACTTGGAGTGTATTTTCCCCATATCGGTGTGAATACAGCCCTCACGTCACCGGGAAGAATGGCATTCCTGCCAAAAGGGGAGATTGCGTTCGTATCGCAGAGCGGTGCCCTTGGCCTTCTCACCATGGACGGCGTTTCTGAGTATAATGTTGGAATCTCTGCATTTCTCAATCTCGGGAACCGGGTGGACCTGAATGAGGTTGAACTCCTTGACTATTTTGCGGCAGATGAGCTGACAAAGAGCATAGTCCTATATCTGGAGAGTGTTCCGAAAGGAAGGGAATTCTTCAGCAAGGTCAAGGAGATAACCATGAAGAAGCCAGTCGTAGTCCTTAAGTCAGGAAGGACAGAGGAATCTGCTGTCGCTGCATCCCTGCATACAGGGGCCATGGCTTCTGACGATGCAGTCGTAAATGGCGCGATTTCCCAGGCAGGTGCGGTTCGGGCATACGATGAGACCGAGATGATGGATTTTGGAAGAGTGCTGGCGTACTCAGGAAGGATCAGTGGAGACAGGATCGCCATAATCACCACAGCAGGGGGTGTTGGAGTCATCACTGCAGACTACATATCCTCTAAGGTCAATGGAATAGGCATGAGGCTTGCCAGCCTGTCAGATGAGACCAAGAGGAGAATCAGGGAAGTTGTTGTACCGTTTGCATCAGTTAATAACCCGATTGACCTCACAGCAGATGGAAGCGTCGATAATTTCGACAAGGTAATAGGGATACTTGAAGAGGATGATGAAGTGGACGGCATAATTGCATATCCGCTTCCACAGACTCCTAAGATGGGTGTTGGAGTCGTTGATGTGATAAATAAGTACACGGGTGGCAGGAAGCCCATTATTGTTGGAGTGCTGGGTTCCAAAATTGCCAAAGAACTCATCATAGAGTTTGAGAAGAGGAAGATTCCGGCATACCCGTCGGTCCACCGAACTGTGAAGGCTCTGGAGGCACTGCGCTCTTATAGCAGATATGTAGAGAGAAGGAGGGGATCTAGATGAATGCACAGGATGCCAGGAAGCTGATAAAGGAGGGGGGAGTTACAGAACATCTTCTCAAGGAGATGCTTGGACTATATGGAGTGTCAGTGCCAAAAGGGGTGGTCGTCAGGTCGCTGCCAGATCGGATCGACCTGAGGTTCCCGGTGGTCTTGAAAGTTTCAGACCCCGAAATTCTGCACAAGACTGAAGTCGGCGGAGTCAAGGTAGGCATATCCAGCCTTGCTGACCTTAGGGATGAGTTCTCAAAGATGTCAGGAAAATTCACTGGAAAGGATTTCCTCATAGAGGAGATGGCTGATCCCGGGGTGGAAATCATCATCGGGGTTCTTAGAGATTCCAACTTCGGGCACGTGCTGATGCTGGGAATGGGCGGCATATACACGGAACTCTACAATGATGTTGCATTCAGGCTTCTGCCCATAGAGAGAATCGATGCAGAAGAAATGATTGAAGCTGTTGGAATAAGGAGATTTGTCGACGGCTTCAGGGGGAAAAAGATTTCAAAGCCTGACCTTGAAAACCTTCTGATCAGCATCTCTAAAATGGTTGTCGAGCTTGGGCCTGAAATAAAACAGCTCGACCTCAACCCCGTAATTCTCAGCGGGAATTCGGCGGTTGTTGCAGATGCTAAACTGTTGTCGGATAGATCGGATTAGGCCGATCAATCCTATTTTTCAACTTCTGTGAGCGGGAAATCCCTTCCGAAAGGGAGGGATGAAAGTGAACCTATTTGCGTCACAAACAGATGTAATTCCTGTTCGCTGGCAGACAGAAGTGAAAGTGGTCGGATAGCATATTGCTCCATGCATGCCTGCGTCCGTAAAGTCAGGTGGCTGAGCATGGAGGACATAGTACCTTCGGGCCAAGGGGAATTCAAGCCTGTGGAGATTCCGCCAGCAACCTTTGAAGCAGGAAGCTCCCTGTGAAAGCTGGGAGAGGAGGTCACATAGTTTCAAAGCTCAATCCAATGAAATCCTTTCCATCTCGTTTCCATTTACTGTTAGAAGCCCCTTAACCTCACAGGCTTTCGACAGTGTGTTGGTAACATAGCAGTCGGAGGCAGAAACTGATGCCAATTCCCTGATTTTCTCGACGTTTTCAGGCGATCTGATGTCAACGAAATATACTATCTCAGAGAAAGATCTTGGCCTGCTTACGCTGAATTTTCCCTCAACCCCTATGGTGAGGTGATCGATTACCAGATCTTTGGAGCCCGCGTGTTCTCCGTAGTGTATCATCTGGCACATGGCAAGGCTTGATACAAAATAAGCGAGAGGACTGGGCCCATTTTCATCTGATACCCAGGAAAATTCCTGATTGCCAGGACTGGCTCTGGAAAATAGATTGTTACCCTTGCTCACTGTGACACTGACATTTGAAAAAACATCTCCTTTCTTATCAAATTTTGAGAATTTTTCCATCCTTTCCTTCATTCTCTGTTTGAAGTCTCCGTCAAACTGTACCATGCCACTGAAATTTGGATTGGTTCTTAATTCCTCACCGTCAACCGTTGACGCAAGCCGGCCTTTTTGGTCTCAAACAGTAACAATCCTGCCAAGGGCTGTTATCTCTACTTCCATTCTTCCCCTGGCCTTTCTGTTTACGGACACAAGCCCAAGATCGATGAGACCCTGAGAATCGTCAGTGCCATTCATGTGCCTGCTGATAAGGGATTTTTCAAGCCCCGTTAATTCCGAGAGCTGCTCAAGGCTATCCACCTTGCCTTTCATCCTTGACAGTGCACTTAATATAGAAAGCTTGGTCTCAGACAATATCTTCTGGTATCCCAGCTTCATGATGGGCAGCATATGCACACCCGATTGATCCACCCAGAAAGCTCTTATGCCAAAAATAAAAGCAGAGGAAATGGCGGTGCACGACAGGAGTTTCCCTCCTTCGGTAACATTCATGAAAATGTCCTCATACTCCTGGCTATGCTCCTTATACACTGATTTTACGGCGTCGAGGACCTCATTGAGTTCCCCCGATTCTATCATCACCTCATCAACCTGGGCCATAAGGGCTCCTGAGACCTGCTCCATAAAACCATTGAACGGAACGTCATTCACGGGGATGCTTTTCCCATGGACCCGTTCGTGAATTATTACAATCTTGTCCAGAGGAAGATGCCTTATTCCGGATCTTATCCCTGTATAAGACTGCCCGTCTGTATATATGGCGATCTGAAGGGTCTTTTTCTGTAAGCCGGCCTCATCTGCCATGGTTCTTAGGAAGCAATCAGTGTTTATAGACATGTGTTCGCATCAAGGGAGGTAATACTAACTTTCCCCAGCAACCGTTGGTGGGTAATTTATTCTATCTTAGGTATGCATATCCAGCGTGTATTGACAAGAGAAGTCTTCCGGCTTAACACTTATTTTGAATCCCGTTACGACTTCATATTAGCAACCGTTGACGGAATTGGCTTATATATACTTCCAAAATCTGAAAATCAGATAAAAATGACAGAAAACAGATGTGATGTGTGCGGTATGTCCTTTGGCTCGAAAGAGAGCCTGATGGAACATGCAAAAATGCACATGGGATCGGGAAATACAAGAACGGGACCAGGGAAGCTGACAACAAGGGGTGTAATAACCTCATCCGTGGTTGGAGGAATTCTTGGTGGAATAGTAATGCTCATAGTCCTAATGGTTGGTGCAATGGGAATGGGGCTTTCGGCCACAACTTTTGCAATGGTTATGGGCATGGGCCTTGGCGCTTCAATGGGAGCGGCGACGGCTGTTGGAGTAGTCAGCCATTTTGTTGTTGCAATAGTGGCAGGAGGCATATTTGGGGCAATCGTTTCATTTGTGAAACCTCTTGGCCTTAAAACAGCAGGTAGAGCACCTATTCTGGGTTTAGTGTTTGGCATAGTAATGTTCCTGGTGTTCTTCCTTCCAATGGCGATGGCGGTATTTGCACCTGTAATGATGCACCTGATGGATCCAAAGGCTGCAATGATGCTACCAGATGTACTGGTGACAGGATTCATAGGTCACATCCTGTTCGGTCTCGTACTTGGAACAGTGGCATTTTACTTTGGAAGAAAATTTTAAATTATCAAACATAATTTTTTAATATTTAAAATAAAGATCATGAGTGATTGAAATGACAGCAAAATACGACTTAATAATCATAGGATCAGGATCAGCTTCCACTACCACAGCGTTCAGGGCACTGAAAGCAGGAAAGAAAATTGCAGTGATAGACCAGAAGCCAATCGGAGGAACATGCGCCCTCAGGGGATGTGATCCCAAAAAGGTCATGGTAGGTGTTACCGATTCCCTGGAGCATGCAAAACGACTCCAGGGATACGGCATATCTGATTTTAAGGGAGAACTCAACTGGGACGAGCTCATGAAGTTCAAGAGCTCCTTTACCGAGCCAATGTCCAAGAAAATAGAGGAAAGCCTCGTTAAAAGTGGTATTGATGTGCACAGAGGGAGGGCGAAATTTATCAAGCCTGATACGCTCGAAGTTGAAGGAAAACCACTGGAAGCCGAAAAATTCCTGATATCCTCAGGAGTGAAGGCAGCAACTCTCAATTTTCCTGGTTCAGAGTACCTGATAGATAATGAGGAGTTTCTGAACCTTCCCTCACTGCCGAAGAACCTGGTGTTCATCGGCGGGGGATACATTTCGGTTGAATTCGCCAGTATAGCAAGAAAAGCTGGCTCGGAGGCAACAATAATACAGCACTCCGACAGGATACTGGTCAACTTTGACAAAGAAGTTGCTGAAGTCCTTTCCAAGCAGTTGAAAGATTCGGGTATAAGGACTTTGACAAGCAGCTCAGTGAAGGAGATACAGAAGTCAGGGGGCAAATATGAAATACGCCTTGCAAGGGACGGAAAGGAGCATTCCATTACAGCAGATCTTGTTGTTCATGGTGCGGGCAGAGAATTTGATTCAGACATGGGACTTGAAGTTGGACAGGTGAAATGGTCCAGAAAAGGAGTGGCAGTAAATGAATATCTCCAGAGTGTGTCGAATCCCAGGGTTTATGCTGCTGGAGATTCCGCTGATACTTCAGGACCAAAGCTGACACCGATTGCGGTTATGGAAGGCAACATAGCAGCAGAGAACATCATAAACGGAAATTCCGTGAAGGCAAATTACACAGGGATTCCTACGTCCGTCTTCTCCTCTCCGCCATTGGCAATGGTTGGAATCACTGAGGAGGGTGCTTCCAGGAAAGGTATTAAGACAACTGTGAAAAAAGGGGAGATGACATCCTGGTATAATTCCAGGAGGAGAATGGTGCCAAGTTCATTCTATAAGATCATCATGAATGAGGACTCCAGCAAAATTCTGGGTGCACACATTCTTGGTGAAAATTCAGAGGAAACCATTAATATCTTCGCCCTTGCAATAAGGCTTGGCATCGATGTGAAAACACTACTCTCGATACCTTACACCTATCCATCGGATACGAACGACATTAGATACATGATCGGGTAAATCCTGCATTCAATATCTATTGCCGAACAACTCCATTTTTTTTGTATTGCGGGAAGTGTGTATTTGATAATAGATTAAAATTTTGATCAAATCCCGACCGCCTCTGAATGTGATTTATTGCAAAGGGGGAAAACCGTACGGGTGTGATTCTCCGTCAGGATATGAAGCGCCCAGTTTTCTGAAAGCGCCCATTCTGGCTGGAAGTCTGCCCGGATGGCCAAACTGGCACCAGCCGACCATGTCTTTGCTATCGTACACTAGTGCAGAGTGCGGAGCTTTCCATCCTTGACAAGCTTCTTCTCATACTCCCTGGTGTTTTGGGCAGCCTGTTCATAAATCCCTGGTTTTCGGTGGAAGGAAACACACCAGCAACCACCCCAAATCCCGTTGTGCTTTTTCGTGGTTCTGGCCAAATCAGGCCACCATTAATGAGTGAGAACAACTAATTTGCCTTTTCCAAACTAAGGCTCTGAGTTTGAAATTATATGAAATCTCAACTACAATTGAGGTTAAGTTAGCCTAAGATCTACTCCCATCTTCCTCGATAGGTTCGGGAGATCCTGCACAACATAGAAGAAAGCCATCCAGGACCATTCACCCCATCGTCTCATTCCCTCAGCTTTTACCTTTTCAACCGCCTCCCTGTTGTTCTCCGGCTTCTTACCGAAAAACAGCTTGCCAAAAACCTCAGCCGACCAGACATCTATGGGGAACCCCCCATGCGGGCTGATTATGTCTGCGGAGTAATCCCCTATTCCCGGCAACCCGATAAGTGCCTTCCTGGCCTCCCCGGGACTCATTTCCGCGAGTTGCTGCATCGATGGGAATTTCTCCTCTGAAAGCTTTTTTGCAAGTTTTACTATGTGCTTTGCCCTATACCCGACTTTGCATTTTCTTGCTAGCTCGCTCTCTTCGATTGAGGAAATTCTTTCCGGAACTGGCCATGCAGAAACCTGTCTGTCATCGAATTCGGCTGCCTCGCCATAGTTTTGAATGAAAGAAGCCATCATCTCATTGCTTCTCTTAAGAGGGGCCATCTGAAGAAGTATAGCAAGCACAGCCTCAGGGAAAACAGATGGTGGAATTCCGTCATGCATTCCATAAAGGTCGTCCACCGCATGCTTCAGTATGTCGTCCTTCCTTGCCATTTCATAAAATCCGCTAAGGTCCTGCTCTGCCCCCAGGGCTTCCTTGATAACATCAATAAGGAATTTCGTATGAGATATAGCCAGTTCTTCAATGGAAAATACCTGCACACTCACCACCGGGTTGCTGATATTTCCCTCCGACCACATTTTAACCCCAATCAGGGTGGAAGAAACCTTGGTGGCTGACCACAGTGTACCGTTCTCGAATATTTCGAAGGGCGTAAAGAATGACCATCCTGCAGGATTCTTTACTGTAAGGCTGAAATCAAAAGGTGCTGTCGGTTTCAGTGAGAACTCAAAAATGTGGGAAAGAGGCGTCACAACTAAGGAGATGTTGTACTCCATTGTATTGTTTTTGCTACTCCGCTTGAATGTGCCTGTTCATCGTGCTTGATGGTTCGGGCCATTTCTACCATACTGTCTTATTGCTCCTGGGACATCAGCATCCACCTGATTCCGTAACGATCATCCAGCATAGCGTAGAATCCGCCCCAAAACGGTTTCTCTACAGGCGTTATCACTTCCCTCCCTCTGAAAGGGTTTCTAAAAGGTTCCTCATTGTTTTCTCATCTTCATACTCGTTACTGATAGAGATCACACTGCAAGACCAAGCTTGTAAGAGGCGAATGTATCCATTGCAAACAGCTCAAGATCACCGTTTTTCAGGCTTGAATGTATTATATTCTTCATATCAGGCGGTACCTCTTCCTCCATCGGCGACCCACCTGCCATCATTGTGTTAAGTACTCCCCCAAAGCAGTTTTTTTAGAAGTCCATGGCCTCTTCGCATGTGCCGCCAAAAGTCAGATGTGGAACTAATTCCTTCATATAAAACCAAGTTCAATTCGTACATATAGTATATTTTAACAGTAATTCTCATCAGTGAAAGTTGAGTTTTATAGCCACCCGGTCCATGATTTTTATGCATGAGAAAATTTTCAGTTTCGAGTGGTTCACGCAAATTAAATGCCCTGGAAACCGGTGCTTCCAGAGGAATCCCTGTTTTCTTTCTTCATCCGGCTCCAGGCTCAAGAGTCATGTATAAACCCCAGGTTGATAACGCAAATAATACCGGTGTAAGGCTTATCAGTTACAGCAGGCCTGGTTATGGAGGTTCGGAAAGGGAGGAGGGGAGAAATATTTCAGGCGCGGCAGAGGATGTTCTGGCAATAGCGGACGATCTTGGCATTGAGAGGTTTGGTGTCATAGGATATGCAGAAGGAGCGCCGCACGCACTCTCCTGCGCTGCCAGAGAACCTGAACGTGTAGTTGCAATTTCAGCAATTTCGGGATACGCCCCCTTCAATGCTGAAGGCTTTGATTTCTTTGCAGGAATGGGTGATTATGCCACAAAGGATTTCAATATGCTTCTAAATAAAGATCAGAAATGGGAGGAGAGCAATCTCCAGGCAGTTGAGACGCTCAGGCAATCCACAAG
>OFHI01000062.1_pt1 | contig 26572 bp, 29 predicted proteins | sample 1522021 | NCBI WGS metagenome assembly OFHI01 (sample SAMEA2464839, study PRJEB22497) | soil metagenome | biome: Grassland; feature: Farmland; material: Clay | place: Australia | collected 2013-02-01 | depth 1.4 m | reverse complement strand
TTTGCCTTATTATGATCTTCGTGGGAATTCTTGGATTCAGTGCGGGCTTCCTTGATATCCTGGGAATAACTACGACTTCCTTCGCTGGGATCATGATTGCAGATTATTACATTGTAAGAAGGGGAAAACGGGCAAACCACAAAAGTGTGGAGGCAGTGAATATCGCAGGTGTCCTTACGATACTGATAGCCACCGGGATCAGTGCATACCTTGAGACTCAGGGAATTTTCGTAATGGGTTTCCTTCTGGCTCTGATACTTGTGCTGGTGCTTTATCCGCCACTGAGAATTTGGGTATTCCCCGAGAGCAAGATGCTGGGTGGAAAAGTTTCCGCTTCCCTTGCAATGCAGGAAGAAGAGGACCTTTAATCCCTTTTTTTATTCTATTTATCTATACAAATATTTTTTTCAGATAGTTTAACCCTTCAGAAGCAAACAAATCCTGAGTTTCCGAAAGAGGCCTCCATGATCTCATTATTGCAGAGAATTCCTGCTCGTACGGGGTGAATGATTCCAGACTGACCCATCCTTTGTACCCCGATTTTTCCGTAGCTGCCGCGATCGATTTCCAGTCAAGCGATCCTTTTCCAGGCACTCCACGATCATTTTCACACACCTGAAAGTGGCGGAACCTGTCTCCGGCAAGCCTGATTGCTTCTGGCATTGACCGCTCTTCTATATTCATGTGGAATGTGTCCAGAAGAATTCCAACGTTTTCGGATTCGGCTAGATCAAGAAAGTGATGCATTTCCGCTGTAGTGTTGATGAGATAGGAATCATATCTGCACAACGGCTCCAGAGCCAAGTCCACACCCTGACCGGTAGCATATTCGGATGCTTTTCTTATCTCAAGTGCCGTCCTTCGAATTACCCTCTCCCTCTGCTCTGCTGTGAGATATAAGGACTTCCCCACTGCACTGTATATCGGGCCGCATACGAGGAAAGAATTTATTTTGGAGGCTTTATCCACTAACTTCTTTATGTAATTAAGGCCATTTTCCCTAATTTTTTCATTTTCTGACGAGATGTCCATATCAGGAGATCCCCCTCCAACAACTACTGGCTCAATTTTTCTTTTCTGAGAACTCAGTTTGTCAAGGATTTGCTTTTCGTCTATATTTCCGTCAAAGGTTGGGATTTCTATTCCGTCATATCCAATTTCCCCTGCTTTGTCAATGAAATCATAACCGTTAGTTGCCGGATTTCCGTACCAGATCCAGGCACTTACTGCAAATTTGTAGTCAGACATATTTGTTCCACCTGTATAGTGAGAATAAGGTTCCTGTGACCTCCTCCCCTATCTTTCGAAAGGGGCTTCCTGCTTCCACGGTTACCAGCGGAACCTCCGCAGGCATGAATTCCCTCCGGCCCGGGGGTACTTTGCCCTCCACACTAATCCATTCGACTTTACGGACACAGGAACGCATGGAGCTACATGTTATCCGACCCTTCTTCCATTCTGTCTGCTGGTGAGCAACGTATTATTTCTGGAAAAAAGAAAAAGATTTCGCTTTCATCCCCTCCCTTTCGGAAGTGGATTTCCCGTTCAATTTTGTTAAAAAAATGTAAATGGGCCCGACCGGGTTCGAACCGGTGACCTCCTCCGTGTCAGGGAGACATCATACCACTAGACTACGAGCCCTCCTTTGCCAGGAGCTTGAAATGTGGACACAATCCAAGCTGCGCTCAATCTTAAGAATATATTTAAGATTTCTGGGAGTCTGTATGCAATGTGGCTCGAATCACTGGAAACCTTCCATCCTATAAGATTGAGACTTCCTTTGGAGACCTCAGTAAAGAGAATGAAGCAAATTTAATAAATTTCTATCTATAAACCAGCATGCCAAATATGCTCCTTCTACACGGAGGTGTAGGCTCAGACAAGTCCAAGCTTGAATATCTAAACAGCAAGCTCAACGATTATGCCAAAGTTGGATCAGCTTCGGCTTCACCCCTCGAGAATGTTGTTAATGCGGTTGTCAAGATGGAGGACGATGAAGATTTCAATGCAGGAACTGGCTCCGTTATGAGAATAGACGGAAGCATACAAATGGATGCGGCCGTCATGATACCGGGGGACTTTGGTTCTGTAATAGCCATAGAGAGAGTAAAAAACCCCATTCTTGTGGCAAGAGATGTGCTTGAAAAAAGCCCTCACATAATGCTCGCTTCAGATGGAGCGGTTAAGTTTGCAAGAACCTTGGGCTACGAAGAATACGATCCCTCTACAGGCAAGGCCAGGAGCAGGCTCGAAAAGGTTCTGGCAGAGCTGAGGTCTGAAAATGCAGGCATTTCCTCAAATGTTGCCCACTTCAAGAAATTCGTAAACTCCACACAGTTTGTCGAAGGCTCCTGCGACACAGTTGGAGCAGTCGCAAGAATGGACGGGAAATTTGCAGCAGCCGTCTCCACCGGCGGATCTTCGCCTATGATGAGGGGCCGTGTAGGAGACTCACCAGTTTTAGGTGCGGGTATTTACTGCGGTCCAAAAGGGGCCGTAGTTGCCACAGGAATTGGCGAGGAGATTGCTAAAAATATACTGTGCTACAGAACCTATGCGAAGATAGGTTCAAAGCCGCTCAAGGAGATCCTGAAAGAGGAGGTTGACAGCTTTGGTCAGACACTCATAGGACTGATAGCTGTGGACAAGGATGATTACGCACACTATGACAACGGGAGCATGGCTGTCGGAACCAATAATCTGGAACAGTAGAAAGCGAAACTGAACGCGAAAAGTACTTCAAGTACTAAGGTTTATATTTAAAAATAAAATGAGACACGGAATGGAATTCGGCAAGTTCAGAACCATGCAATTCCCGAGGGAAGTGTATGTCGGACACTCCGTGCTGGAGACGGTAGTCCAGGTAGTAAACACAAATCTCAGAAACGGGTCGGTCATGATTGTGACTGGCGAAAAAACCAAGGACCTTGCCGGAAAGGAGGTCAAACGCCTTCTTGAACAGTCAAAACTTGATACAAACTTAATTAGAACCGGAGCCGCGGATGAAGATAACCTGGAAACAGTTATCGAAGAGTCAAGATATGCCGGGGCCGGAATCATTGTTGGAGTAGGCGGAGGCTCAAAGATAGATTTGGGCAAGAGGGCCGCTTATGAACTGAACATACCGCTGATAAGTGTTCCAACTTCCCCAAGCCACGATGGTATTGCGTCGCCAAGAGCTTCAATCAAAAGAAATGGGTGCACCCTGTCAGAAGACGCGATAATGCCTGTTGCAATCATAGCGGATACATCCGTGATGGTGAAGGCACCGTTCAAATACCTTCAATCCGGGGCTGCTGATGTTATTTCCAATGAAACAGCAATACTGGACTGGAAGCTTGCAAACAGGCTTCACGCAGAAGATTTCAGCACCAGCGCTGCAGCACTGTCCCAGTATGCTTCCAGAGAACTAATCGAGAAAGCACACATGATACTTCCTGGCGTTGAGGAGTCCGTATGGCTGGTAACAAAGCAGATACTTGCTTCTGGAACCGCCATGGCGATAGCATCCTCTTCCAGACCGGCGAGTGGAAGTGAGCATTTGCTAGCTCACGCACTGCAGCAATCCAGCCCGGGTACATCAATCCATGGCGAACAGTGCGCCATGGGATCCGTTGTTTCAATGTTCCTGCACGGTGGGGACTGGCAGAGCCTTGTGAACACATACAGCAAGTTTGGCCTTTCAATAAAGGCAAAAGACTACAGCATCACTGACACGATAATGATTAATGCACTCAGGACCGCACACGCGATAAGACCTGAGAGATACACGATTCTTGGGGAGAGTGACCTTAGCTACGCCGTGGCTGAAAGGGCACTTGAAGTAACAGGAATTATTTAAACGAGCTGATTAAAATGGCAAAGATTTCTCTTATAGGCCTAGACTTGGCCAAAGAAGATTTAGAATTTACTTTCGTCACGCCCCTTGTAGGATGCGCTGAATGCAGAATAAAGAACGTATGCTTCAACCTTGAGCCCGGCAAAAACTACAGGGTCAAGAAAGTGAGGGATAAAGTCCACCCCTGCATAGTGTTCAACCACGATAAGGTTGCGACTATCGAAGTTGAAGAGGTGGATGAAAAGGTGAACTTGCAGTATGGAAGGAAGGTGCAGGAAGGATCGAAGGTCACCGTCAAGTCTATGAACTGCGACCATTATACCTGCCCCAACATAGAAACATGCAACCTGCTTCACAAGAGGGAGGGCATCAAGGCGACCATCTCCAAGGTGGAAGAGAAGCTTGACTGCCCCAAGGGTTACGATATGAGAAAAGTTTCTGTAAAGATGAACTGAGAACCTACTTATTCAAACCCGGAATCCTGTTTCAAAATGAGCATAGTGAAAATTGGCCTGATCGGCAAGCCAAATGCTGGGAAATCTACATTGTTTTCTGCACTCACGCACAATACTGCTGAGATTGCCAATTATCCATTTACCACGATCAAGCCCAATGTCGGGATAGCACTCTTCCCAGCCGAATGCCCCGAAAAGGTCATAGGAAAGAAGTGCAGCCCAAGGGAGGGCATGTGCAGGGATGGAACCAGATATATTCCGATAGAGGTCATAGATGTTCCGGGACTGATACCAGGTGCCAGCGAAGGGAAGGGAATGGGAAATGAATTTCTGGAGAATATAAGAGACTCGGATGCTATAATCCACGTATTCGATGCGTCAGGAACCAGCCAGCTGGACGGCACACCTTCAGAAGAGAAATTAGACCCGCTTGATGAAATAAATTTTGTTAGAAAGGAGCTTTATGACTGGTTTTCATCTAAACTTTCCAAGGATTGGGACAAATTCTCAAGGAAGGAAGACGCCTCAAAAGACAAGCTGGAAGCTTCTCTGATGAAGAAGCTCACGGGATACGGCATAGACGAGAAAGGCATATCCGAAATTATCCTGAAGGGGAGTTTTCCGGATAAGTTGTCAAAGTGGACAGAAGAGAATTTCAGTGAGTTCACAAATTCGTTCTTCACGTATGCGAAGCCGATATTGTATCTTGCAAACAAAGCGGATCTCTGTTCTCCAGAAGAGGTAAGAAAGATCTCTGAGTCCCTGGAGAACTGCATATTTTCAGCCGGTGAATACGAACTGGCAATTCAGAAGGCATTTTCATCGAGCCTCATTTCTTCGGACTCCAGTGACTTCCAGATAAGCGGGAAAGCTACAGAAAAACAGAAGGCTGCCCTTGAAAAAATCCGTATTTTTCTGGCAAACGATTACGTTGAGAGGCCACAGAATCTCCTGGAGCATGTTGTAAGAATACTGCACTACATAGTGGTTTACCCGGTATATGACGAAACACACTGGACAGACAAGAACGGGAACATACTTCCGGATGCCATCATGATGAAGGAGGGGCAGAATGCCCTTGATCTGGCTTTCAGAGTGCACACAGAAATAGGAAAGGGCTTCATCAAAGCCATAGACGGAAGAACGAAAATGGTCATTTCAAAGGAGCATGTCCTGAAAGAAGGGGACGTGATCAGAATAGTGGCAAAGACAAAATAATCCACCTTCATACTCCCGAAAATTGTAACGGTTTTATACTTCAACGCTATAATGTCGTTACAAGTTTAGGGCAGAACGATCTCTAAATTTCATATTCAAAGAGTAAAATTACAGGTGGTAAATTGGCAAATGGAATAAATGCAGGGTCAAAGCTTCAATCGCAGAGAAAAAAGTACCGATGGTCAGATAGAGACTATAAAAAGAGGATGCTGGACCTCAAGAGGAAAAGCGATCCGCTGGTAGGAGCCCCTCAGGCCAAGGGAATCGTTATTGAGAAAATTGGAATTGAGGCAAAACAGCCAAATTCAGCTATACGAAAGTGTGTCAAGCTCCAACTCATCAAGAACGGACGGCAAATTACAGCTTTTGCACCGGGAGACGGAGCGATAAACTACATTGATGAGCACGACGAAGTCCTTGTTGAAGGTATCAGGGGAAGGATGGGAAGAAGCAAGGGAGATATCCCCGGAGTCAGGTACAAGGTCGTCCAGGTCAATGGGATATCGCTTCTTGAGCTTGTCAAGGGAAGAAAGGAGAAAACGGTGAGATAAAGTGGAACTGAAGCTCCTTGGAGAATATTCAATCAACGAGGTCCAGATACACGATCAGGGCCTTGCAAATTACATAAACCTGACAGCCAACCTGAACCTCCACACTGGAGGAAGATTTTCAAGCTACCAGGCCGGAAAAAGAAATGTGAACACTGTTGAAAGGCTTCTCAACAAGATTATGAGGAGTGAGAAGTGGACCGGCAAGAAATACAGCGCGTACAAGGCGTTGAAAGAGGCTTTTGACATTATTGCACAGAAGACGAAGCAGAACCCGGTTCAGATACTTGTCGATGCGATAGAGAATGCCGCCCCGAGGGAAGAGGTTACCAGGCTTAAATACGGCGGAATAGCTGTTCCAAAAGCGGTTGATGTTGCCCCGTCAAGAAGAGTTGATGAGGCGCTCAGGAATATTGCCATCGGTGCAACAAAAGCGTCGTTCAAGAACAAAAAATCAATTGTAAACTGCCTTGCAGATGAAATAATGCATGCTGCAAGAAATGACCAGAATTCTTTTGCAGTAAGCAAGAAAGATGAAATAGAAAGAATAGCCCAGTCTGCGAGATAATTCTCCAGACACTTACCACCTTTATTTTTCCAGATAGGCGTCTATCCGTAGAACTGCATTGCTGCTGCAAGGATAGTTATCACGAGCAGGATGCCAAGGGATGCATATGAGAAGAGATGGGTGCGCTTTCTGATCCTCCTCATTTCACTGTATTTTCCATCTTCAGACAGCTTCATTATTTTCTTTCCGTGGTACAGGTTGTTCACGTAGATCATCACTATAACCACGAGGACTAGCAGAGCCTTGGTGAACAGCAGCTTGCCAGCCATTGTTGTAAATAAGTTACCTGCAGATGGAAGATACCATGTCACATTATAAAGTCCAGTAATGACAAGGAGTACCAGCGAAACATGAGTAAAATATGCAAACCTCTTTGCAATCTTCCCCACTACTTTTGTTCTGAGTTTTTCGTCGTCAGTTACATCATAGGAAGCTGGCCAGACTACAAACCATATGAAAAATGACCCTCCTATGAATATTATGGCAAAGAAAAGATGGATCCATAGAACTATGAGATCAAGGAGCAACATCCGGGTTGGGAATACAAGCTATGCTTAATTCGTTTTTCATGAGGCTGGACACCTCCGCCAAATTTTATTCGCAAGTACGGTATCGAATGCTGGCGAGAATGGATGAAGAGACTGATTTGAGGAGAAAGTCCTTTGACCTTGCAGCTGAGCGTTATGATGCTTCAAGGCCGAAATACCCTGAGTGGCTGATTAAAGACCTCGTAGCCAAAACTGGGCTGGACGAAAACAGCAGGATCCTAGAAGTGGGTCCCGGAACAGGCCAGCTGACCCTTCAACTTGCCAAGCTCGGATTTAGCCTCGTAGGTGTGGAGCTTGGAGGAAATCTTGCGAGGATAGCACAATCGAACCTGAAGGGTCATGAGAAAGTGGAGATAGTCACCTCAGATTTTGATGAATATCCTTTGCCTGAGGGTTACTACGATCTCATCATAGCAGCAACTTCATTCCACTGGCTGAATCCCGCCACAAGGTTCCAGCGGACCGGGTCCGCCATTAAAGACCAAGGGTTTCTTGCAATAATCAGCACACACCATATTAATGGAGGCACTTCCGACTTTTTCAGGGATTCTCAGAAATGCTACAGTAGATGGGATCCGGGAACAACCGAAGAATACCACCTCCCGGAGGAGTCAGAAGTTGAGCTCAGAAAATGGGAAGACGATCTTTCCAGTTGCTTCGGAACATGGTATTCAGAGACCTACAGATGGCGGGAGACCTATACCTCAATTGATTACGTGTCATTGCTTATGACCTACTCAGACATCATCACTATGAACAGAAGAAACAGAGACGGGCTCCTTGAATGCATAGCCCGGACAATAGACTCAGAATATGGGGGGAGCATAACAAAACAATACCTTTCTGAGTTATTCATTGCAAGAAAAAACTGATTACAGGCAATTTTCTGATGTTACTTTGCCATTTCAATAAACCATAAACGAAAATGACGTAAAGCCGACCGGAATCTATTTATGCATAACACAATCTAGCACTCTGACTATGAAATTCATACATAGAAATTTTGTCCATAGACGATTTCGATAATCATAGCTGTCCTTCTGCAAATTCGTTGTATTCTGTTTTTCTAGCTATAGCCATACGAAATTCGTCTCAATTATACGATAGTCGATACTTATAAATATGACCCCTTAATTGTGCTCCTTATGATGAAAAATCATAGATATTCAACCCGACTCGCGATTGTCTCTGCGATAGTAATATCAGCCCTGATCCTTCTGGGGTCGGGTGGGCAGGCCATCGTACAGTCGGGAGGTGGTGTTGCCCAGCCGGCAGCTGCCTCCAGCGGGAATCAGACCTTTACAACCGGATGGTTTGGAACGTACATTGACACGTTGAATCCGTTCACGTCCTATTCGCAACTGACATCATGGATCAATTCCAACCAGCTTCTTCCGCTAGTGAATTTTGATCCTGCCAACCATACGATTCAGCCCGCGCTGGCAAGCTCATGGACTATCAATTACTCAAACCACACTGCAATATTCAACCTGAACCCGAATGCAGTATGGTCAGACGGAGTTAATGTCACCTCACAGGATGTTGTGTACACTTACAACATAGCCAAGCAGAACTACACGTTCATATCAGAGTATACAGCCGCAGTGACGAATGTAACAGCACTAGGGCCACACCAGGTTATGATTGCCTTCAACGGAGTTCTCTGGGAAATGTTTGCCGCCTATGTTTACATTGTTCCATACCACATATGGAAAAATGTGGATCCTGCTACATACCCGGGTTACAATTCAAACGGCACAACATACTTTGTTGGAGACGGTCCGTTCGTTCTCACTAAATATGTAGTAAACCAGTATGCCAAACTCGAGAAAAACCCGAAATGGTTCATACCCTCGCAACAGCCAAAGATCAGCACAGTGATATTCCAGGAGTTCGGCAGCCAGAGTTCGGCAATTTCCGCACTTCAGAGCGGTGCAGTGCAGGGGCTCTCAAGGATTCTGCCTGCCAACATAGGCCAGTTCCAGAACAACAGCAACTACAAGGTCACACAGAGCCCAAGCCTGGAATACATGTATCTGGCATTCAACGTTGACCCCAATGGAACGGGAAATCCGACACTCCACAATCTCACGGTGAGGCAGGCCATAGCTCACGCCCTCAACATGACATACCTGGCGGACACGGTGTACCATGGATATGCAAACACACTAGCATCAGTGCTCGCACCAACAAACCAGTATTACGACCACAACCTGCAGCCTTACAGCTACAATGTGTCTCTGGCAAAACAGATGCTTGACCAGGCCGGTTTCAACAAGACCGTCAACGGAGTAAGGGAGAATTCCACGGGAGCAAAGCTTGCCTACACACTGCTCGTGCCAAGCGGCGATACTGAAGCGGTTAACCTTGCGCAGCTGGTTGCATCCAACCTCTCATCGATAGGGGTAAAGATCACAGTCCAGGCCGAGACTACCGGAAGCATGGCCGCTATAATATGGTCCAGCAATGGGACCCTGGGGCAGGATATAGATCTCTGGGACTGGTTTGACAATGTTCAGGCTGCACCCCAGCTTCTGAGCGTGTTCCTTTCGGGCCAGGTTGTCACAGGAACATCAGACAGCGGATTTACAAATTCGACTTATGACAGTCTGTGGACCCAGCTCCTGAACGCATCCACACCTGCCGAGGCAAAAAACATCTCTAACCAGATGCAGCAGATGCTCTACAACCAGCTGCCGTATCTCTCGCTTGTAGCACCGACTTCGATAAATGTATGGTCTACCGCATACACGAACATCAACTCGTCTTTCCCTGGAGGTCCCTTTGGAGGAATGGACTACCTGACATTCATACAGGTTGAGCCGGCAAATGCAAACTCGACTCCTGCGGGAAGCAACAACTACGTTCTGTATGGAATAGGTGCTGCCATCCTCATAATAGTTGGTGTGGTAGCTGCAGTAAGAGTTAGGGGTCGCGATAAATGAGCGGCTTCCAAAAATATATTTCTAAAAGAATAATTTTTGCCGCCATTTCCATTTTTATCATTTTTACTTTTGATTTTTTTCTATTCAGGTTAATGCCCGGAAACCCTATACAGATACTATACAGAAGCCCTGCACTGAGCCCTTCCCAGATCGCCTCTCTTGAGCAGCAGTTCGGCCTGAACCTGCCCATGTGGCAGCAGTACCTTCTATTCATCAAGAACACATTCTCGGGAAATTTCGGGATATCAATCTACTATCACCAGTCCGTATCATCGGTGCTTTTCCCAGCCCTTTTGAACAGCCTTATCCTGCTTATTCCGGCTACAATAATTGCAATATTCCTCGGGATAATAACGGGAAAGATCGCAGCGTGGAGGAGAGGCACAACCCTTGATGGCGCAATAACAGGAGGCTCAATGGCACTCTACTCCATACCTACATTCTGGCTTGGCGGAATGTTCATTCTACTGGCGATCTACACAAGGTCCCTCCCCGTTTCAGGCATGTACACAACGGGTGCTTCCTTCCCGTCCTTTGCGGCACAGCTTGCAGACCTGCTCAATCACATGATACTGCCGCTTACCACACTGACACTTGTGCTCTTTGGCCAGTTTACTATTATAATGAGAAATTCACTGATAGACGTACTGGAAGAGGATTACATAAATTTTGCAAAGAGCAAGGGCGCATCCGACAACTACCTTCTGGCAAGGCACGCTGTGCCCAACGCCGAGCTTCCAATGATATCGGTCATAGCCGTGAACCTGGGCCTCAGTGTTGGGGGAGCAATACTCACTGAAGTGGTTTTCTCCTGGCCAGGCATTGGTTTTCTCATATTCAATGCAGTGAATGCCAGGGACTATCCCGTTCTTCAGGCCGCATTCGTGATAGTTGCGGTAGTCATTGTGCTTGCAAACATAGTAGCTGACATACTGTACAGCTACCTGGATCCTAGGATAAGATACCAATGAACGATGATTTCAGTTTCTGGAAAGAATTCAAATCGAACAGGAAAGGCGTAGCAGGGCTCATCATAGTGGGATTTTTTGCGATGATGGCGCTGCTGGCACCTCTGATAAGCCCATATGACCCGAACGCAACGAACCCTTCATTATTCCTTGCGCCGTCCAGTTCCGTACATATTTTCGGGACCAATACACTCGGGCAGGACCTGTTTTCAAGGGACGTCTATGGTGCACAGATATCGCTGATAGTGGGGATCGCGGCCGGAGCTGTTGCTGTTGCGATTGGGCTGGTAGCAGGCCTTGTCAGCGGATACATGGGTGGATTGATTGACGAGATCATAATGAGAGTCGTTGATTTCTTCATAGTGATACCTGCAATAGTGTTCATGATAATTGTAGCCGCGCTCCTGGGGCCGAGCCTCATAAACATCATCATGGTAATTGGGTTGCTTAGCTGGGCCCCCACTGCCAGGATCATAAGGTCAATGGTGCTTTCAATACGTGAATGGCCTTTTGTGGAATCTGCAAAGGCAAATAATGCGGGAAACACCTACATTATGTTCAGGCATATATTCCCGAACGTCACCTCAGTCCTGTACGGCAATGCAATGCTTGCAATATCTGCTGCAATCTTTACCCAGGCAGCATTAGTTTTCCTTGGTGTAGGGAATGTTACTTCCATCAGCTGGGGGGAGATCATAAGGCAGGCCTACACCACTGGTGCACTATCGTCCGGTGACATGTTATATGTCCTTCCGCCTGGCATTTTCATATTCGTGCTGATATTCGGGTTTATTCTGATGGGATATGCGCTGGAGGAAATCATGAATCCAAGGCTCAGGACCATCAAAGGTTAGTGGTTAAATGATTAAGATAAAAGATTTGACAGTCAGCTATAAGTCAAGAACAGGAAAAGTCAGGGCGCTGGATTCCGTGAATGCCGAGATAGGAAACGGGGAAATATTCGGCATAGTGGGGGAGTCTGGAAGCGGCAAAAGTACCATGGCAATGACAATAATGGGGCTCCTTCCAAGAAACAGCTTGATCGAGGCTGGGAGCATCGAAGTGGACGGGAAAGAGATCATTGGGCTCAAACCGGAAGAAGCCAGAAAGATCAGGGGGAAGAAAATTTCCCTTGTTTTTCAGGGGGCTATGAACACACTGAACCCCCTGATGAAAATTGAGGACCAGGTTGCAGAGCCTCTTCTCATCCACAGAGAGGCAAAGAGGGAAGAGGCACTTCGAAGGGCGAGGGAAACACTGGAGATCATAGGGCTCGATTCGTATACGTGGAAGAAGTACCCACATGAACTCAGTGGTGGCATGAAGCAGAGGGCAGTTATAGCCACAGCCATAGTGATGAATCCAGGCACAATAATAGCGGATGAGCCATCCACTGCCCTTGATGTCATTACCCAGGTCCAGATAATGAACATACTGAGAAGGCTGCAAAGAGAGATGGATATAACCGTGATTTTCATAAGCCACGATTTTCCCCTTGTCTCCGAGATGGCCGACCGCATAATGATTCTCTATGGAGGAAAAGTCTCAGAAGTCGGATCGAACAGGAAAATTCTCGAGGAACCCGGCCACCCTTACACGAGGGGGCTCATAAATTCTGTTCCAACCATGACACCCGGTAGGAGGCTTGAGGCAATCCCCGGTGAGCCAGTGAACATAAGGGATCCGCCAGAAGGGTGCAGATTCAGGCCACGCTGCACATTCGCAGGAGAAGGCTGTGAAACCTACAGCTATAAACCGGTTGAAGCTGGGCAGGGGCACCTGGTCTATTGCGTGAAATATGGGGAGGGTAAAAATGCAGGAAGTTCTTAAGATCGAGAACCTGAAGAAACACTACAAGCCCAGGGGAAGGGTCGCTTCGAGGAGTTCTTACATAAAGGCGCTTGATGGGGTAAACCTCCTCGTGCCTGAGGGCGAAATACACTCAATCGTGGGTGAAACAGGCAGCGGCAAATCGACATTGGGAAGAATAGTGGCCGGGCTTGTTGAGCCTACAGAAGGAAGAGTCACCGTAAACGGCATCGACATGTTCAATTCCTCCAGGGATAAGGTAAGGGACCTGAGAAAGAAAGTACAGATAATCTTCCAGGACCCGTATGGGTCCCTGAATCCAAGATTCACTGTAAAGAAGATTATAGAGGAGCCACTGAAGCTCAATCATGTTGAATTCGACAGGGAGCGGATCACGGATATACTGAGAAAAGTCGGCCTTACGCCTCCGGAAGACTACATGAACCGGTACCCCCACGAACTCAGTGGTGGCCAAAGGCAGAGGGTTTCCATCGCCAGGTCCTTTGTTGTGAATCCATCATTTGTCGTGGCGGACGAGCCTGTCTCAATGCTTGACGCCTCAATGAGGGTATCGTTCCTAGACCTGATTGCAGAGATACAGAGAGAGCGCGGGATCTCGATGATCCTGATATCCCATGATATTTCGATAGCGTATTACCTGAGCAGGAAAATAAACGTTCTCTATCTCGGCAGGATCGTGGAATACGGGAATGCGGACGACGTTGTGAATGATGCCATGCATCCTTACACTAAGGCCCTGGTGCAGTCCGTGCCCAAACTTGGGAAGATTGAGGAGAAGGAGGTGGAGATAAAGGGCAATATCCAGACTTCCAGCTCCAGCATCTCGGGATGCAAATTCAGGGACAGATGCATGTTTGCAATGGAAAAATGTGCAACAGAGGACCCTGGACTTAAAGAGGTCAAGAAGGATCACTACGTAGCTTGTCACCTGTATTAGCCCAAATATGAAAAATAAGAGTCGGAGGACTCCTCACTTTTCAGAAATCTTTCTTAATTTTTTTCCTGAACTCGCTGTCTTCAGTGTATTTTTCTGCTGTGTCGCTGAGAACTTCTATCATTATCTCAAGTGCCTTTCTCGCGCGATCCGTCTTTGCGGCTTCCAGTGATTCTCTAGAGTGCCACGGCGTTCCTGCTGGTGCAATCTGGAATTCCACTTCAAGGGCGGGTGCGACCTGGGATACGTTTGCGAAATCGGTGGACCCACCAGGCAGCCTTGATGCAGTTTCTTCAAGAGGCAGACATTCGACTCCTCTGCCAAGCAGGAATTCCCTGATCTGGTTTGACAGGGTTGGGTTGATCTTTGTAGTTGAAAACAGCGGGCCAATATTCTTGATCTGGTACGTTGTCCCCGTTGCCTTGGCGCATCCGTCTATAATGTCCCTGAATCTTGCCACAAGCTCACCATGGTAGGCCACATCTGACGATCTGATGCCGTACACCAGGACGGATCTTTCAGGTGTAACGTTGGATGCGGTTCCTCCTTCCTTGATTATTCCGTGCATGACGAAGTTTGCATTCCTCCTGACGTGCTGCCTCATCATGTTAACAGCTGTGTAGGTGAGTATGGAAGCATCAAGTGCGCTTCTCCCAAGCTCTGGATTTGCAGCCTCATGCGATGCCGTCCCCTTGAAGGTTATCTCAAAATCCTGAACGGCAAGGGATTGTTTTCCCACGCTCCATTCATCACCGGGATGAGATCCGAGCACCAGATCCACGTCCTTGAACGCGCCCTTGTCGGCCATGATGATCTTTGAGCCAGACCACTCGCCGGTTCCTTCTTCGTCCGGTGTGCCATAAACAACTATCCTACCGTCCGAGATCTTCTGCGACGCCCTGATCGCAGAAAAAACGGCGGAAGATGCGATCAGGTTATGGCCACATGCATGCCCTATTCCGGGAAGTGCGTCGTATTCTGCAAGGAACGCTATTGTGTGTGATCCCTTTCCAACTAACTTCTCCGCCCTGAATGCGGTTGGTATGCCCATAAAATTCTCGGTTATGGTGAATCCGTTTGATCTAAGTACCTCCTTGAGTAGGTTGGCTGATTCGAACTCCTGGCTACCTATCTCGCTGAGTTCATGAATCCTGGTGGCTACGCCCCAAGGATCAAAGTCTGTAGAGGTTCCTGCACTCTTCATGGACTTGAATTGCAGCCATGTTAAAAAGGTTTGACAATGGATAGCACACCTTCCATCCGGACATGGGAATTCATTTATTCACATCCTGCGTCTCAGAATAGATTAGAAATGTCAATCGTTATTCTGATAGACCCTGACAAAAAGGTCAGGCCAGAAAATGCTGTAAGGGCAGACGTTGCCTGGAAACTCTATCTTCCTGAAAAAATGGGTGATGTTTCCTTCTCTGAGAGGAAGGGGCTTACAAAGTTCACACACTGGCTCTGGTGGGAGTTATCTGACAGGCTTGGTTTCATGAGAAAGGGTGCGGAAGAAGTGACCTATATTATAACCCCTCTGCTCACCGAATCTGCAAAGGAATTGATGACCAGAATATGTTCCATGTGGTCGGACGAGGTGTTCGCAGTAAATGCCCCGAATGAAGGCACAGATCTGAGAGATGCTGGTCAAAATCTCTGGAAGGCGCCAGTGGTAAACGTTGAATCTGAGGGCGGACCCCTAATGGAAAGCATGACACAAGATCACCACGATTCCGTTACAACTTTCTTTATGCCCGCCCTGGGCTCTGCGAAATCCTTTATGAGAACATACAGGATAAAGAAGGGCAGTTCCTACTCACGGCTGCACAGCCATTCTGCTGTAGAAGAGCATTATCTGGTCCTGGAGGGAAAAGGCTCACTCAGATACGGCAGGCGCCATGTCGCTGTCAAGAAGGGCGACATGATTTCAAAACCTGTAGGGCCAGACAATTTTTCCCAGTTCATCGCGGATGCTGATGATGACATGAAGATTCTAGACATAGAAGTGTGGCCGGATACCACTATGAACGCCAAAGACACTGTCCTGTACCCTGACCATCGGGAAGTCTTCATGAGAGGGAAGGCCTGGAGCGCCATTATACAGGGTGATGAGTTAATGGGTGCAGATGATTTCCAGAAGAATTATGACACCGGATATGTCAGGGAGAGGGATGGGAGCTGGACTCCCGAAAGATTCCCCGGGTTCGATGAAAGGAAGCCTGACTGACAATCAGAGCAGATCTGAAACAGGCACAACATTCGCAAACTCCCCGTTGATGGATGCAAGGTTGACTTCGTGCACAGTGAGTGCGTCAATCTCCCTGCCTTGTGGCGTCTTCTTTGGGTAGGTTGCACACCCGTCCCCGGGAACTACCGTGTTGAACCCCAGATTGCCCGACATCCTCGCAGTCGTACTCACGCAGTGATCGGTAACCAGGCCGCAGATTACCACGGTTGAGGGGCCCTCGTTCCTCAGCATTTCTTCGAGATTCGTGCCTATAAAGGCACTGTTTACGTGTTTGGTTATTACCGCCTCCCCCTCAATGGGTTTAACCTCATCCTTGAAGGCAAAGCCCGGCTTGCCTTCCTTGATAATAGATTGTGGCTTTCTTGAATCGTGACGCACGTGAATCACTTTCCATCCCTCTGATCTCCACTTCCCGAGGAGCTTTGATATATTTGAGACTGCATCCTCACTGCTCCATTTTCCAGGAAACAGGCCGTCCCATGCCTTTTGAACATCTATTATCACCAGAACCGGATTCCTGCCTAGATCTATCATTTCATGAAGATAAGGACAAGATACTGATAAATTGATCAGGTCCCTTCAGAAATGTCTGATGCTCATTTGTCCTGCATCCCTTCTAATGTGCGCAACTGTTTTAGCTTAAATACCATCATGGAAGCATGGACAGGGAGGAGCTCCTTACATCCCCGGTAAAGGATTTGAAAGTCAACGGTTCAACAACCCTCATGGACCTGATGAATGCATTTGAAAAATCTGGCGGTTTCACCTCAGCCAAGATATTCTCGGCATATTCAGTGATCAAGAAGATGTTTGAGGAGGACAATACCACCTTTCTATCGTTTCCGGCCGACATAATTGCCACCGGTACCCGGGGCATAATCAATGAGATGGTGAGGAAGAAACTCGTTGATGTTATCATAACCACAAACGGAACACTCGATCATGATATAGCTAGAACGTTCACCGATTACTACTCGGGAACATTCGACTACAGTGATCGGGAACTCAGAGATCTCGGGATAAACAGGCTTGGTAACGTGTTTGTTCCGGACGAGAGCTATGGAGAGATCATAGAGAACAAGGTTCAGCCCATTCTTGAGGAGCTTTACAGCAGAAAGAAAGAATGGGGAGGGTCCGAACTTCTTAAGGAATTCGGGTCAAGGCTGGACAATGATGATTCCATACTCCATAACGCCTCCAGGAACAACATTCCAGTGTATGTTCCGGGAATGACGGACGGTTCCTTCGGTTCACAACTCTGGTCATTCTATGAAAGAAACAGGGACTTCAAGGTCAACCTTCTCCAGGATGAACATGAACTATCTGATATTGTTTTTGAGGCAAAGAAGACCGGGGCACTGATGATCGGGGGAGGAATATCAAAGCACCACACAATATGGTGGAACCAGTTCAGAGGAGGCCTGGACTATGCAGTGTATGTTACAACCGCCCAGGAATACGACGGATCACTCTCAGGCGCGAGGCTCGAAGAAGCTATTTCATGGAAAAAAATGAAAAGTGATGCTGAATTCGTGAATGTTTACGGTGATGCCACCGCGTTACTTCCAATCATGATCGGACCTCTGCTTTAGATATACTTGAGCCACTCCATCACGGCATCGTCCTCATCTTCCAGATCCATTGAAGTTTCGCCGAAGCTGCTGAAAGTTGTGAACCTGTAGAAGTATATCTTCCCATCCTTTTTATCGCCATACATCACGTGCTCTACTGGCTCGTTATCCGGCATATGAGCTCTGGCTTCCGGGAAGTTTGGGGAAAAATGCACTTCAACCTTTTCGCCGTTTTCTTCGAGTGAGTAAGAGCTGTTCGAATCAATGTAGTCCCTTAATCGGTCTATTTCTACTGATGGACCCATGTCAGGCATGTATCCAGTTTTACTATTTTACACTTATTGGTTCACCAAATGCCGGAAAAATGCTGTGTGTCGATGCTGCAGAAGAACGCAACTGTTTTGAATGACGGGCGAATGGTTGATGTACGCTCCGGGAAGTGCCGGGGAATATTTCGAAAAGAGGCCGATAAATATGTTTTACATTAATGAGAAAGAAGTTGAGGAAAACCTTCCGATGGGAGAGACCATAGAAGAGCTTGAGAAATCGTTTGTTGAGTACGGCAAAGGGGAGGCCCAGTCATCCCCTCGTGAGAGAAACATACAGGACGGGGTTGTTTTCAATACAATGCCCGCCATTTCAAAGAGGCTTGGACTTGCGGGAATGAAGACGTACATAGCGGGCCCCAATGGAGCCCACTTTGTAGTTCTTCTGTTCGACTCAAACATGAGCAGGCTCATTGCCGTAATAGAGGCAAACAAGCTTGGGCAGATCAGGACCGGTGCGCTGCCTGCAATGGTTACAAGGCATCTCGCAAATGGGAAAGGTCATGTATTCACTCTCATCGGTTCAGGTTTCCAGGCCGAAACACAACTGAAAGGAATCCTTGAGGTTGCGGATTTGAGCGAGATTCGTGTTTATTCCAGAACTTTTGAGCATGCCCGGAATTTTGCACAGAAATACAGCAGGGAAACGGGCATGGAGATAAGGCCCTTTGAAGATGTAGGAAAAGCTCTCAAGGATGCCACTATTGTAAATTCCATGACGGATTCAAACAATGCAATATTTTCAAGGTCCCAGCTAGGGGACAGGTATCATGTCAACCTTGCTGGAGGCAACCTTCCAATGAGGCAGGAAGCAGCCGATGATGTCCTGGCTGAAAGCGATCTGGTTGTCGTGGAGCATCTTCAGCAGGCACTTATAGAATCTGGAGAAATAATACACCTGTCAAAGACTGAGAAATCAGGAAAAATGGTTGAACTCAAGGACTTCATACTGAAGAAGGAAGATTATGCCGACGCGGGAAGAACAGTCTTTAAATCAATGGGGATCGGCCTTGAGGACATTGCGGCAGGATACATAGTGCTGAAAAATATGGGCCTCATGGAAAAGATTGGGTAATTGAAAGCTGGTATCATATATTGTAATTTCAATAATCTTAATACACCTGAATTTACTTTTAAATTTATGGAACCGTTTCTTTTTCGCTCCTATTACTATTGCGTCAAAGGCCTGGCAACTGATTTGATTGAGCTTGAAAGCGAGATGAGGAGGCTAAACTCTGTTGACCAGGGTTGTGTTCAGTGGCATCTGCTAAATGGGCATATCTCGACCTGGCTCAGGTACATCGGGGAGAAGAATCTTGCAAACAGGCTTTCCAGTTCAAATAGTACGGAAGATGCTATCAGGATAGTAGCCAGGACCACCTCGAGAAGAAAGAGTACTTCGTCAAAAAAGACTGCCGCAGGGAAAAGGTCCGGCAAAACCTGAATATGGCCGTAGAATTTATGAGTAATTGTATTATTTGCGGCAGTAGACTGGCTAATCGGTGATCAACGGCCCCGTACCCTGTTTCCCCTGCGAGAGAACCCACACCTCTCCCCATCTCTTCAGTTCATCCATTATGGTGTGGAGTGCCGCCCCCTTTTCAGTGAGGGAATACTCAACAGAAAAAGGCTGGGTGCTTACGATCTTCCTGTCCACTATGCTCCTTCCCTGAAGATTCTTCAATACCCTGGAAAGTGTCTTGGAATTCATTCCTTTCGCATTTCTCAAGATCTCGTTAAACCCCATGGGTTTGTCAAGGAGATACCTGACCACGATCATGTTCCACTCTCCACCTATCTGCCTTATTGCTTCAACTATCGGGCAGAATTCAGTCTTGACCTGAACGCCCGAGCCTTCACCGTTCGATTTCATTGCCGTCACCTGATTACTTTTAGTCGCATAAGGTATTTAAATATAATTACTATATCAACTTGCATCTTGCTACTACCCATACAACCATCCGCATCAGGACTTCTGGACCCTGAATGTGGTGAAAGTGGTATGGGGGCGGAAAGATGGAGGTGAACAAATGGAAACGACAAAGACAGTATGGAAAGCGGACGCTACACATTCATCTGCAGAATTTTCAGTCAGGCACATGATGATATCTACAGTAAAGGGAAGGTTCAAAGACATAAACGTGGAGTACGAAGGGGACGTTGATGACCTGACACGGGGGGTGGCCAGGGTAGAAATCGGGACATCGTCTGTGGAGACTCTTGACCCCGACAGAGACAATCACCTGAGGTCGGATGACTTCTTCAACTCTGAGAAGTTCCCCAAGATGAGCTTTGTGTCAAAGAAAATAGAGAGTGTTGGAAACAGCAAGTACAAGATAACAGGCGACCTGACAGTAAGGGACGTAACAAAGGAAATCACCCTTGATGGGGAATATGAAGGAAATGCCAAAGATCCCTGGGGGAACGAAAGGATTGGGATCAACGTCAATGGTGAGATCGTAAGAGAAGACTTTGGCCTTAAGTGGAACACCCCCCTTGACAATGGAGGAGTTCTTGTGGGCAGCAAAGTGAAGTTTGAAGTAAGGGTTGAGCTGCTGAAGCAGCAGTAAAACCACTTTCAAAAATAACATATTTTTCCTCCAAAGCGGGCATGATTTGGCCCTGCGCGTTTGAATTCTGGCAAATCTATTAATTGAGATTGTAATAGGGGCTGGTGACCACAGACTCTCAGAAAGCTGTTGAAGTTAGAAACCTGGTGAAGACCTATGACGGTAAGAAGAATGCAGTAGACGATCTGAGTTTTAGTGTGGAGAAGGGCGAGATTTACGGGCTCCTTGGAAAAAACGGGGCTGGAAAGAGCACTACAATTAAAGTTCTCACGACGCTTATTCCCCCCTCTGCCGGAACTGTGCACGTATCAGGCCTCGATCTCAGAAAGAAGCCCAACAGCATACGGAAGATAGTTGGAGTAGTTCAGCAGGAAGAGGCTTTCGACTTCACTACTGTAGAGAACAATTTCAAGATTTATGGAATGCTGTGGGAAGTCCCAAAAGCAGTTGTCAAAGAGAGAATGGATCAGCTTATTGAACTGTTCAACCTTTCCGAGTTGAGGAGGAAGCGGGTCTTTGAGCTTTCAGGCGGGCAGAAGAAAAGGCTCCAGGTTGCCAGAGAGTTCATACACGACATGGATGTGCTCTTTCTCGACGAGCCTACTGTCGGTATGGACCCGATTATGAGGAGAAAGGTCCTTGATTTCGTCAAGGAGAAGGCCAAGGGAGGGCTGACTGTTATGTTCACCACGCAGATACTTGAGGAAGCAGATTACATTTGTGACCGCATAGGAATAATAGACAACGGAAAGCTCGTCGCCGAAGGAACTTCCCGCCAGCTGAAGGACCAGTTCGGATCAGTAAAGAAGCTGGAAATCACGATGCACAACGTGCTTGAAGATGCTGAAAAGAATGATGTTTCGGATTTCATCAGGAATGCAGACGGGGTCACGGATTTCCAGGTTAGAGGCAGGTCGATATGGATCGTGGGAAACAACATGAGCAGAATACTTAACCTTATGATCAAGAAAATTACATCAATGTCAATAGAGATTGATCAGATTATATTCGATGCGCCGTCCCTCGACGATGTCTTTCTGGAGGTTGTGAAACGATGAGGATTCCGGCATTCATCAGGCTGACCTTCAGAAACATCAGTGTCAACACTGACCCAGGCACAATGTTCTTCATGCTTGGATTGCCAGCGTTCTATTTGCTGGTGCTGGGAATCATGTTTCAAGGAATCATTCCATCAATCGGGATAAACAACGAATCAATATCCTACACAAAGTTCCTTGCTCCTGGAATAGTGGGAATGCAGGCATTCACTGCTGGAAATATAGGTGGTGGAATGCTATGGTCAGACAGGAGATGGGGCATGTTCGAACAACTTATGGTTGGCCCTTTCAGAAGAACGGACTACCTCCTGGGAATAATAAGTGTTTCAATAATATTCTCACTCGGCGGAAGTGCTATAATGATGGTACTTGCAACCTTCATTGCAGGGGGTTTTTCACTCAGCGTCCTTTCTTCACTCTACCTTGTGCTTTCACTGGTGGCAGGCACGATACTGTTTTCATCACTGTTCCTGATTCTTTCAATACTCGTCAGAACCATGCAGGCCTACAATACGCTTACCATTCTCCTTTTCTTTATACTGGACTTTGCGAGCACCGCCTTCTACCCAATCACTTCTGAGACCCCGGAGGCTCTCAGAATAATCTCTTCCTTAAACCCGCTTAGTTATGTGGCAAATATTGTGCGTGACTCAATGGTTTACGGTATAGGCTTGTCCACTGCCTACCAGATGCTGCTCATAACAGTGATAATGGTGGTACTGTTCGTAATATCTTTGAGGCTCTACAAGAATGTCCAGACAGGGCTTTAGCCCCGGAATTCCCCTGAAGGGCGGGACACAAGGAAAGCGAATTATTCCCCGATAAGGGATATCCTTTCCCCATCGAACGAAAGCCTGACGAATTCAGTGTTTTCAAAATTTAATCGTGTCCCTTCGCCGTTGCCGAGCTTCATTGTTATAGCCCTCAGCACTCCGCCATGGGCAACAACCAGGCATTTGGACCCTGTATGCTTGTCTGCTATGTCGTTCAGCGATTCCCAGACCCTGTTTACAAAGTCGGCCCATCTCTCGACTGTCGGGAAGGTGTCGATCATAAGTTCATCGGTCTCAAGACGGTAGGCTTCTTCTTCGGGGATGCCCATGTATCTGGCTACCTGCTCAGCAGACCACCCCTCAAATTTTCCCAGGCTTCTTTCCCTGAGCCCCTTTTCCTCGTAGACGCCGTATGAAGAGATAATTTTTCTTACAATTTCAGCAGTTGTCCTGGCCCTGCTGAGGTCGCTGGAATAAATATACCTGATATCTTCTTTCAATAATCTGCCGGCGAGTTCCCTCGCTTGCTCCATGCCTTTCGCATTGAGCGGTATGTCGCTGTCTCCCTGCCACTTTCCGCTGTTGTTCCAGTCCGTCTCTCCATGTCTTGCGACTAGAATCTCTGTATAATGCACAAGATCACCATCTCTAAATGAAATAAATAGTAGAGGACTTAACTACAAATCGTCCTCATTGCCCTGCTCATGCCATAACTGATCCAAGAAAGGATTTCACGGAATCACTGGAGGATTCCTCCAACAGGTCTCTTCCTTCTCCCGTTGCAACAATTTTTCCGTTGAATATCATTGCAGTGTAGTCAGAAACTTTTCTCGCCTGTATTATGTCATGGGTCACGAGCACTACGGTGTATTTTTCTTTAAGATCAAGCATCAGGTCCTCAACTTTTGCCTTTGCCGCAGGGTCCAGGGAACTGGTTGGCTCATCCATCATGAGGATCTCCGGCCTCAGAACGAGCGCCCTGGCAATGCAGAGTCTCTGCTGCTGACCTCCTGAAAGCGTGAACGCGGACCTTTTAAGGTCATCCTTGACCTCATCCCAGAGTCCAGCTTCTTCAAGGGATGTCCTGACCATTTCGTCAAGTTTCTCCTTCTTCACGTTGCCCTGCAGCCTGACTCCGAATGCCACATTATCATAGATTGACATGGGGAATGGATTCGGCCTCTGGAATACCATTCCAATCTGTCTTCTGACTTCTATGTCGCTGTATTCCCTCAGTTCCTTGCCGTTGAAGAGGATCTCACCCCTGATCTCAAAGTTGGGTTCGAGTTCAGTGAGCCTGTTCAGACATCTCAACAGCGTACTCTTGCCTCCGCCGGAGGGTCCGACTATGGTGTTTATTTTGTTTCTGTAGATGTTTAGTTTTACATCCTTCAGAATCTCTTTCTTTCCTGCTTTTACGTTCAGATTCTTTATTTCTATTATCTTTTCCATTTTATTTACCTCCTTTTGTAGTTAACATATTTTGATATCACGATCAACGCGGTTACTGTCAATATGAGTATCAACGCTGCAACAAACGCCAGGTTGTGTGCAGACTGCCCCGGCTGATCAATTCCGTACCACACCACATAGGTCAGGTACGCTACACGAGAGTGCAAAAATCCGCTCGTGAAACTATTGTTCCATGACGCCGTATAGAGAAGTTGTGCTGTTTCTCCTGCTGCTATGCTGATTGCAAGCAGGATTCCTGATAATACTCCGGCTATTGCCTGTGGTATGTATATCCTCGTCGCTACCTGGATATCGTCCGCTCCGAGTGCATACGCGTTGGCAACCTGTTCCTTTGACACATCTTTCATGGAAAGTTCGGAAACTCTAAGGATATATGGTAGCATCATCACTCCAAGGGCCATGCCCCCTGCCGTCAGTGAGAAGCCCATGTTGAACCTTATAACGAGAACAAGGTAGCCGAACAGTCCTATGACTATTGACGGCACACTTGTGAGGACATCCGTAAACATCCTCATTATTGATGCCATCCTGGTCATGGATTTCCTCTGCACAAAGTAAAGGGCCCCTAGTATCCCCGGAGGCAATGAGAATACTAGGCCCACACCAACGAGAAGCCACGTACCGACTATGGCGTTAAGAAGCCCGCCGGTCGAGCCGTTTCCAACAGTTGTAAGCATCTGAATTGTTATGTGGGTAGCTCCACCCCTCATTATGTAGCCAAAAATAGATGCAAGTATTCCAAACATGACCAGCAGGGCAAGGTAGCCTAGAGCTCTGGCCGCACCATCCTTGCCTCTTCTTGTCTTGATGTTTTTCCACGTTACAGACGCCCGCTCATCGTTGCTAATCACTTTCATACCCCCTCAATACACCTCTTCCGGCGATCTTTCTTCCGATGATGTTTACAACTAGGGAGATTCCCATAAGCACCAAGCCAAGATATGCTAGTGCGGCAACATTCATCCCTGTGCTGTCGAAGAATGCACTGTCGAGATAAGACGCTATGTGAGCTGCCATTGTGTTTATGGCCGAATATATGCTTCCCGGGTATACGTTGACCAGTCCTCCGCTTACCATCAGTACTGCCATGGTCTCTCCGAGCGCTCTGCCGAGTCCAAGAAGGGTGCCTCCGTATGTTGATGATCTTGAATAATTGGTAATGAGATACTTTCCAAGTTCCCATTTTGTTGCCCCCAATGATATTATTCCCCTCTTGATGCCTTCAGGCGCTGTGTCGAAGCTGTTGACCATTACAGATGTTATAATTGGCGCGATCATTATGCTCAGAATTATTCCGGAAGCGATTATGCCGGCCCCAGTGTATACTTCACCCGAAAATCCCGGGATAAAGGATAGGTTTGCACTCATCCATGGCTCCACACTGTTAAGTAAAACCGGCTCAAGAACAACGATCCCCCAAAGTCCGTAAACCACGCTTGGTATCCCTGCAAATAGCTCAACTAATGAGATCAGTCCTCTTTTTAGTCTCAGTGGTGTATAGAGTTCAATCGTCAAGGCGAGTAAAAAGCTGAGCGGGAAGGCTATTAGAAGTGCGAGAAGTGATGTAACGACTGTTCCCAGAAGGAAGAGAAGTATTCCGAATGACGCACCGAACGGTGCTAGTACCCCATTGACTACCTCAGGCGGCTTTGACTGAATCCCAGGGTTCCAAAGAAATGTTGTGAAGAAGTTGATTCCCATGAATTTTATTGCCGGGATAGAGTAGTAGAAAACAAACCCAACAATTGAAAGAAGCACGAAAGCTGGTACTATGGCCATTAAAAAAGTTAAAAAATTAAAAGATTTGTTTTTTGTATTCATATTTTCCTCCAGTTCAACCAGCTATCTTGTTTATCAGCGGTATTGTCACGTTGTTCACGACAGCTGGTGGCAGTGGTGCAAGATCAAGCTGATCAAGATACTTTGACTGGCTTCCGCCTGTTGAACTGACTGCCCATTTCAGGAAGTCCTGCATTGCCGTTGCCTTTGCCTGGCTGGTCTGGTTCTGTTTCACTATGACGTATTCCATGTCTGCTATCGGGTAGGAAGTTGGCCCTGGAGCGTACTGAAGTGCTATCGTTCCGCTTGCAGGTATGTCATTGAGATACTTTGAGGCTGCTGTGATTACATTCTGCACTGTTGGTGACACGTATTTCCCATCTCTGTTCTGGAGGTGTGCTATTCCGAATCCATCGGCTGTCACTGTCTTGTTGTATGTTGCTGCAATGTACCCTATGCTGTATTGGTTGGATTTCATTGTTGCTATGATTCCAGTGTTACCGTCTCCAGTCAACGCTTTTGAAACACTTGGCCAGTTGGGTGCTGTGGAGGCTCCAATGGTTGTATTCCAGGTTGAGTTCCCCTTGCTCAGGAATGATGTGAACATGAAGGTATCTCCACTTCCGTCAGACCTGTGTATAGGCGATATTGAATGGTCTGGCAGGTTCACGCCATGGTTGGCAGCCCGAATTGCAGAATCGTTCCAGTTGGTTATTTTTCCCATGTATATGCCAGCAATTACGTTAGCAGAAAGGTTCAGATGAACGTTGTTGATTCCGGGAACATTGTATGCTATGTACTGATAAGATATCAGAATCGGAATGTTCATAACATACGGGTTTGCGTTCGCTGTAGCTTCCGGCAAATATGCATCTGAAGCTCCTATGTCAGTCTGTCCTGTTATTGCCTGTGAGATTCCAAG
>OFHI01000061.1_pt1 | contig 26730 bp, 30 predicted proteins | sample 1522021 | NCBI WGS metagenome assembly OFHI01 (sample SAMEA2464839, study PRJEB22497) | soil metagenome | biome: Grassland; feature: Farmland; material: Clay | place: Australia | collected 2013-02-01 | depth 1.4 m | reverse complement strand
GGGCGAGTCCGTTGAGGATGTCTCATACAGCATACAGGAAACCGCCTTTTCCATGCTGGTCGAGGTTCTGGAGAGGGCCCTTTACTACTTCAACAAGCGCGAGATCCTGCTTGCGGGCGGAGTTGCTGCAAACGGGAGGCTCAGGGACATGCTGTCATCCATGGCTCAGGACAACGGGGTTGACATATACCTTACGGACAGGAAGTACTGCATGGACAACGGGGCCATGATTGCACAGGCCGGCATGCTCATGTACCAGAACGGGGAACACCACAGCATAGATGAAACCACTGTAGATCAGAGATTCAGGATAGACCAGGTTGAAACTCCCTGGATAAGGAGCAGCGACGATGCAGTTGACAGAATGAAAGGTGCCGAATCAAAAATATTCCTTGATACCTACTTCGACAGGGACATTGTCCTGAAGAAGAGGCTACAGAAAAGCTATCGCGTTGCAGGGATGGATTCAAGGCTCAGAAAGGAGAGGACGAGAAACGAGGCTGCAACACTTATCAGGCTCAATGAGGCCGGAATAAGGGTCCCGAAGGTGTATGATGTTGACGGCTACAATTTCGAGATAAAAATGGAGCATATCAATGGAGTCACAATGAGAAGTTTCCTCAGGTCTGGCAATGATGGAGTTGACAAGGTATCAGAACTCGCAGGCATGGTATCAAGGATGCATTCGATGGGGATATCTCACGGGGACCTTACAACGAATAACATCATAGTCTCCGACAGTGTATATCTCATAGATACCAGCTTAAGCAGGCTTTCCACAGGAGATGAGGATCTTGCAACCGACCTCTTCCTCCTCTTTGAATCCTTCAAGAGCAACCACAGCGACAGGCCTGAACTGCCAAAGCACTTCTGGGAAAATTACAAGAAAAGCTTTCCGGATTACCAGAGGGTTTCAGATGTTCTTGAAGCCATAGAAAAACGGAGAAGATACGTGTGATCACTTTTGTTACAAGCAACGGGCACAAATTCGAGGAAGTCAGTGCAATATTCAATGATGCGGGCATAGAACTTTCATGGGAGCAGATGAAGTATGAGGAGATCCAGGCAGACACGACCGAAGAGGTGTCCAGAAACAGCTGCATCAAGTTGATCGGGCAAATCCACGGCGATTTCTTCATTGAAGATACCGGCCTTTTCATAGATTCTCTCAAGGGCTTTCCGGGAGTCTATTCATCCTATGTCCAGAAAACCATTGGAAACGATGGCATAATCAGGCTCCTGAAAGACAGGCCGGACAATGCAATGTTCAAGACCGTTCTGACTGCATACATAAACGGTACGATCAAGCAGTTCACCGGAATTCTGGAAGGAAGCATAGCCTCTGATGAGAGGGGTGAGGGAGGATTCGGCTACGACCCTGTTTTTATTCCCTCCGGCTACGGCAAGACCCTGTCAGAAATGGATCTCACAGAGAAGAACAGGGTATCCCACAGGTTCAGGGCGGTGAAAGGCCTCGTCGAAAGCCTTGCCCGCAATGATCATTAGAGAGTGCCTCCGGGCCTAACTCCCCTTCGTCTCTTCAGCCTGACCCTAAATTATTATAGCGCCTAAATGCTTACTTTGACAGAATGACTTCAAAGATAAGGGAGTATCAGAGTTTTCTATACATACTTGGGGCAGCGATAGGCGTCGTGCTGTTTGTGCTCACATCAAACGAGCTCATTTTCAAGAGCAGTGCCCTCCCTGGACTTTCATCTCTTGGAAACTGGGGGTACTGGGTCTTCACCCTGGGGCTTGTCATGATGATAGCATTCTTCTATCTTTACTACAGACTCCTGTCAGATACAAAGAAGTTCGAAACTCTTATCAACAGTGAGAGCAAGAATACCTTTTCCAAGAATCTCAGGGAGCTTGACAGGATATCAAAAAAGCTCGGGCCCAGATACGTGACTGAGCTGAAAGAGACAAAGGAAAAATGGAAATTAAGATAGAAAATTATGTTTTTTTCAATAATTCCCTGACAAACTGTGGGAGCTTGAAGGATCCCTCCAGCACTTCACCGTTGAAGTACTGCATGCTTTTTACTTCCTCATTTCTAGGGGAAAGGGTGCCGCTTGATGCCATGGTAAATGACCAGAACCCGCTCGGGTACGTCGGTATGAAGGCCGTGTATACCCTGACGTCATCGAAAACTTCCTTCATTCCGCTGTATGCCAGTTTGAGCGCATTTGGCTGGTAAAAAGGAGAACCGGACTGTGAAACTACCACACCCCGATCAGAAATCAGGTTCTTCACGCCCTTGTAGAACTCCTTGTTGAAGAGGCCCTCTGCAGGACCAACCGGGTCGGTGGAGTCGATTATCACAACATCAAATTTCTCATCAGAAGTCTTGGCATACTTGATCCCGTCGCCTATTATCAGCTCAACTTTCGGATCATCGAATGCAGAGGAGAGTTCCGGGAAGAATCTCTTTGAGACTTCCACCACCTGGCTGTCAATCTCAACGTTGACAATCCTCTTGAAGCCAAGGCCCAGCAGTGTCTTGGCGGCACCACCGTCTCCTCCCCCTATGATAAGGGCCTTTTCAGGCTTTTTCTTAGTGAAGTAGTAGGGCACCATCGTTATCATTTCATGGTACACGAATTCATCCCTGTCGGTAAGCTGAACAGTTCCGTCTATTGTCAGGAGCTTTCCAAAATCATAGGTATCAAAAAGATCGATCCTCTGGAAATCTGTTTTGACCGAGAGCAATTGATCCTTTATCCTGAATGAAAGCTGAAGATTGTCTGAATAACGCTCTGAGAACCAGTTCTCTATCATTTTCACAACATTGGATAATTACACGATATATAACCCTGTCCGAGAAATTTCGCAATGAATCTGACCGAAATTATATCTAGAGGCTGGAATTTTCAGCCCCGGAATGAACTACCTGTGCATGTGATGATGTAGCAGTCCCGGTGCGTTCACTTTTCCCCGCTTTTTTTCTTCTGACGCACCATTTGCTGTGTTTTAAGAGGTACCAATCCATCTTAAAATACGGATGACTTGGGGTGAATATGCAATTTAAATGTATTTAGATTATTTTATTATAATATTGGAATATCCGCAGAGTCACTTTTAGATGCTATCTACTAAAAATGCGATACAAATATTTTAATACAAGCAATCATATTATCAATAGGAGGATTTAAAAATGGTAGGAATAAGCGAGATCTCTAAGACAGTTTCCAAGAAGACGGGAACAACACAGAAGGTTGCCAGAAATGTTATTAAGCACTTCCTGGACACCGTGATTGCAGAGGCAGACAAGGGAAACAAGATCAACCTTGCCGGATTTGGAATCTTTGAGAGAAGAACTCAGATGGCAAGAAAGGCTAGAAACCCACAGACAAAGAAAATCATTGAAGTACCATCAAAGAAGAAATTTGTCTTTAGAGCCTCAAGCAAAGTAAAGTACAAGTAATTCTGAAAAGAATTCCAATTTTTTTTGATCTTTTTTTAACCTGTTTTTTTACGATTTTTCAAGTTCTTTACTGTAGTTCCGTACAGCAAATCATGCATATTGACTCAAATAGTATTGTCACAGAAAAAGGGAACTGTGGCATAATGGGATTAGGACTTGGAATACTTCTTTTTCCTTTCCTTGGACGAGTATCCGGTAAGATTCTCAATCAACTGGTTGTACAATTTTATCGTCTGTGAAAAATCCTTGTGAGTAGTGTCGGCTTCGGTTTCAGCAAAGAGGCCCTTGCCGTCTGTGTAGAGGTCTACAACCTTCATTCCGGGTATGTAAGCCAGGACATGCTCGTCCTTTATCTCTGCGCTTTCTGCAAGCTTCTTTGTTTCTTCCAGTATGTAATCCGGAGTTATCTTGATTCCTTTCTTCACGGGATATTGCCTTGCCATATTTTCACCTCATGCTACCTGTTTTTTTACCGATGCTTTTCTCTGCATCTTCTTTCCCAGAGCTCTCAGATATATAAGGTACATATACTGAGCATCATGTTCAAGAAGCGGGGAACTTGAAATTATTGTCATGTCATCCTGGAAGTCAACAAGGCTTTCGGCAAGGGTTTCAAACTTCAAATCCCCATGTTTTATCGCCGTCAGTTTCACTTCATTATTGTCTTTGTACTCCACCCCGGCAAATTCGCTGTAGAGGTCTCCCTTGCTGTATTTCTTGAATTCGCTGACCACAGCTTCAAAGTCCTTTATCTCTATCAGTGACCCATCACCCTGGGAGTGGACATGTGGGAAATTCAGGATTGGCTCGATATCCTTGACTTTCTTTGCCAGAGAGATTAAATCGCTCGAATTCCCAAAGATTTCGGATTTTCCCGCGACTTCGACTCCAATGTGGGGGAAACCCTTCGATACGGGGAACGCCTTAGAAATATTCTTATATACAGATGTGGCCTTCTCAATGCTCTCTTTCTTGGTCTGCTTGTAAAATCCGGTGTGGGTAACTACACGCTTGCATCCCATTGCCTTCCCTATTATCAGGGTCCACTTCAGGTGGTTGTATGATTTGTCCCCAATCTCCCCTTCATCCAGGAGGTCCATGTAGTAAGGTGCGTGGAGGGACAACTGCACATCAAGCTCCTTTGCCAACTTGCCGCCATCAAATAGATCATCATAATTCCGGGCCATATTCCAGAAAAGCTCCTGGACAATGTCGTCCTCCTCGATGATTGTGTCCACGCCAACCCCTTCATAGTTGCCGTCCTCATTCTGCCTGAGGACATCAACTATTATTGATCCGCCCACATCATGGGGCCGCATTCCGGCAAGGTCGAGTGCCGGCCTCTCTTCGACGTTGACCCTTAGCAGCTGAACCTCCAGTGCATTAAGACCGAGCATGTTTGTATCTTCAACCGATTCAATAAAAGTTCTGCCCTTGCTAGTAAGAGGTATACCTGCTATGCCGAATCTAATCATAACTAAATCAGTGATCTCTATCATCTCGAGTTATATAAGTCTTAGAGCGAAGTTTTTGTCGAATCACCTGAATCCCCTGGCAGAGTGACATCCAGGCCGCCCATCACTGTTAAGGATCCACATGTTGAAAATATAGCAATCCGGACTGGCATTTTACGCAATTTTTCCTGCCAGCCACCATGTGAAAGGCCTCGCCAACAGAGTTAAATACCGTTTTTGTATACATTCTTCAATGGTGATGGAACAAAGAGGCAATTATTCAATTGTTATCTCAAAAAACACCATTTCGGGTGATACTATTGAACGTAGATCCAAATATAACAAAATACATGATCAAAGCAAAGATATTTACAGATGGGGTGGTTGAAAAACCAGATGTCGTAGGAGCTATTTTTGGTCAGACCGAGGGTCTTCTTGGAGAAGAACTTGATCTCAGAGATCTTCAAAAAAGTGGCAAAATTGGAAGAATTGAAGTCGAGATAGACAGTAAGAAAGGCAGAACAGAAGGTTTTGCTTTAATTCCCTCCGGCCTTGACCAGGTTGAAAGCTCCATACTCGCGGCATCCCTTGAAACCATAGACAGAATAGGGCCATGCAAAGCTAAGGTAGAAATCGAGATAATCGAGGACGTAAGGATTCAGAAGAGACAGAAAGTTGTCGAGCGCGCTGAGGAACTCTACAAGAGAATGAGTGAGTCAGGAAAGAGTGTAAGCGAGAGCATAATCAAATCCGTGATGGAAGAGGCTGAGCTTGGCGAGATCCTCTGATACGGTGACGAGAAGGTGCATCGCGGAGCAGCGATAAAGGATTCAGATTCTATCATCGTGGTTGAAGGAAGAAGCGATGTCCTGAATCTTCTGAAGTATGGAATAAAGAATACAATCGCTGTCCAGGGGACAAACATACCGAAGACTGTTCAGAAACTTTCAAAGGAGAGGACCGTCACAGTATTCCTGGATGGAGACAGAGGCGGAGACCTGATTCTCAGGGAAATGCTCCAGGTTGCAGAAGTGGACTTCGTTGCAAGGGCACCTCCCGGTACTGAGGTGGAGGAGCTTACCTACAAGCAGATCGTAAAAGCTCTCAGGTACAAGACACCAGTAGAGCAGTACCTTTCCATGAAGGGGATGTCAGAGGAGCTGAAGGAACTCACGGAGAAGACAAGATCAGAGGAGCCAAAGCACCAGAGACCTGCCCCAAAGGAAAAAGAGCGCGAAATAAAGGAGATTAAAGTAGCCAAAGTTGAGAAGAAGCAGCAACAGCCTGAAGTTGTTGAGCAGAAGAAAGAGAACGGATTCAAGGAAGAGGAAGATCCTGGAAAAGTCTCGCTTGACAATCCCAAGTCCATAGAGAAAAGGGCTGAGTTTCTCCTTCAGGAGAAAACAACGGAAATATACTCGGACGGCGGGGAAGTTGTCGCTTCATTCCCGGTTGCTGATGCAATCGACAAACTTGCTGAAGTAGCAAACGGAAATACCATCATTACCGGCGGCGTTATTTCACAGAGATTAGTGGATGTGGCTTACAAGATAGGAATCAAGAATATATATGGAGTCAAGCTAGGACACATTACAAAGAAGCCGACCGAGGTAAGGGTAGTAGCATGGGATCATCATACGTAAACGTGGATTTTGACAAATTTCCGGACACATCATACATAAGTATACCATCAAATCCCCTTGAGAGGGTGATTGGCCAGGCAGAAGCTGTCAGAATGGCCAAGATTGCAGCCAGACAGAGAAGGCACCTGTTGCTTGTAGGCCCTCCCGGTGTCGGCAAGTCAATGATCGCCCAGGCCATGTCGTTTTATGTGGAGAGGCCAAAGGAAGAGATACGCGTGGTGCATAACCCCCAGTACCCCGAAAGGCCTTTCACTGAAGTCAAGACATTTCAGGAGATCAATAAGGAAAAGGAGGAGATGAACTCCGTTGAGGGGGAGACGATAGATCCGAGGGATGCCCCGACATCAGTAGCGGAGAGGCTTGGATACAGATGCCCCAGATGCAGTTTTTATTCTCAGCCTTCAGACAGTATATGCCCCAACTGCAACAATCCGAAGGTGCAGGGGGGAGTTACCCAGCAGGGCCCCTTTGGTGACGTTTTCAATGTCATAGGCGCGGCCTTTGGAGTCCAGAACAACACAGAAAGGGTTACATCTACGAGAAGGACTGGCGACCACGAGGAAGTGATCGTTTACGAGAGGGCCGGCGAAAGAATAAAGATCCTGGATGAAAAGACTCTTGAAAGAAAGAGGAGGATGGAGAAGAAAAGCCCAAGCAAGACAATAGTGCCAATCAGCAGGAACCCGTTCGTTCTTGCGACAGGGGCCAGCGAGACTGAATTGCTTGGAGACGTAAGGCATGACCCATATGGAGGGCATCCGCAACTCGGAACTCTCCCCTATGAGAGGGTCATCTCAGGAGCAATTCATGAGGCCCATGAAGGGGTGCTTTTCATAGACGAGGTCACCCACCTCGGAAACATACAGAGGTTCATACTTACAGCCATGCAGGAGAGAAACTTCCCCATAACAGGAAGAAATCCACAGAGCGCAGGAGCAAGCGTGAGAGTGGACAATGTGCCCACTGATTTCATACTGGTTGCTGCGTGCAACATACAGGACCTTCGGCATATTCTCAGCCCCCTGAGGTCAAGAATAGTCGGGAGCGGTTACGAAATACTTATGGAAATCGCAATCCCGGACACTCCTGAGAACAGGATGAGGTATCTTCAGTTCATAGCACAGGAGATAATCATAGACGGGAAGATACCCCACATGACAATAGATGCTGCGAAGCTGATAATCGATGAAGGCAAGAGAAGGGCCAAGGAAATAGACCACAAGGACAATGCTCTGACACTCAGGCTGAGGGAACTCGGCGGGCTGATAAGGGCCTCAGGCGACATCGCTGTTTCCAAGGAAAAGAAGCTCATCGACATAGAAGACGTGAATGAGGCACTCCAGACTTACCTACCGGTGGAAGAGAAGATCAAGAAGTACTATGGGAACATGGGTGCAGCACTATCCACTGAAACTACGATTTCCCAGAGGGCGGAAGAGTATTATTTCAATTACCACGACTACAACAGCGACCGGTCATACGACTGATATTGCAGAATTACTCCCATCCCCCCACCATCTTTTAATCATTTCTAGAGCAGGAATTCACAGCCTCTGAACAGACCATGCACGGCATTTTTTTCACTATCCCGAATGCAATTGCAATAACTAATATATTGTAATTCGTTTGCCGAGACGGAGATCAAATGAATATATCATACACTGTTGAAATGAAAAAACCACAAACACATTTCTTCCAAATCACAATGGTCGTTGACGAGGTCGGGGAGGACTCCGTTACAGCAACAATGCCGGTCTGGACTCCGGGAGCCTATGAAATAGCCGATTTTCCAAGGCATGTAAGGAACCTCAGGGTCGTTACAGGCGAAAAGAAGCCTCTGCCTGTGCAGAGAAAGGACAAGGCTTCATGGAAAATACTCAACGGTAATGTAAGATCATTCAAGGTGACCTACGAAGTATACGCGAACGAGCTTTCAGTCCACACAAGCCATCTTGATTCATCACATGGGTACATAAACGGCGCTGGAATGTTCCTCTACCTTGACGGATACAAGGACCAGGTATCCGAAGTGAATATCAAGCCGCCACAGAACTGGAAGATATCCACAGGGATGGAAAAAACAGGGGATAACAAGTACAGGGCAATCAATTATGATATCCTGATAGATTCGCCAATAGAGATAGGGACGCACAGATCCCTCTTCTTCGAGGTGGCTGGAAAAGAGCATGAGATCGTCCTCTACGGAAGTGGAAACGAGAACGAGGAGAAGCTCAAGCAGGATGTCCAGAAGCTTGTTGAATCATATTACGGGCTTATGGGGTCACTTCCGTACAAGAGATATGTGTTCATTTACCACCTTGTCAATGAGCCGGATTTTTTCGGTGGACTCGAGCACCTGAATTCTACCTCTATAGACGTATACAGCCAGACATTCGCGCCGAAGGACGAATACAACAAGTTTCTCAGTGTTACTTCCCATGAATTCTTCCACCTCTGGAACGTAAAAAGGCTGAAGCCCGTTGAGCTTGGGCCCTTCAACTACCAGCAGGAAGTCTACACAACGCTTCTCTGGCTCAGCGAGGGAGTTACAAACTTCTACACATGGGTCATGATGCTCAGGTCGGGAGTTGCAACAAAGGAGGAATACCTTGAACACCTGATGGAGACCATAAGATACTACGACATTCTCCCGGGCACTGCAGTGGAATCTGCCGCAGACTCTTCATTTGATTCGTGGATAAAGCTCTACAGGCCGTCCCCCAATAATGTGAACAGTTACGTCTCATACTACCTGAAGGGCGAGATCCTGGGCATGATGCTGAGTGCAAGGATTGTTGAGGCAACAAACGGGTCCAAGTCACTGGACGAGTTCTTCAGGCTGCTTCTCGACAGGTACAACAAAGACGGGAAGGGGTTTACCGAGAAGGACATACTCGGCGCCCTGAAAGAAGTGTCAGGGAAGGATTTCATCGAATTCTTTGACAAATACGTACGCGGCACGCAAAAGATAGATTTTGATGATGAGCTCAAGAGAATTGGCTACAATATAAAGAGGGGTTACAAGAAGGTTGATAATGTGGAACCCGAGACCAAGGCATTCATGGGTCTTTTCGTAAAGGGAAACGGAGGAAAATTCTCAGTGGAAGCTGTTCTTGAAGGGACACCCGCCTTCGAATACGGGATAAATTACAAGGACGAGCTTGTCTCGATCAACAAGCAGAAATTCGGCGACAGATACCTGAAGAACATCAGGGAAGATTTCCGCAGGTTCAAGATCGATGACCTCAAGGATTACATGCCCGGAGACAGGGTAAAAGTCCATCTCTTCAGGAGGGGGCTGCTCACGGATGTTGATGTTGTGCTCGGAAAAGCCCCGTTTGAATATTATAAGGCAGAGGAAATTGATGACGATGCCTTCAGAAAGTACTCTGAAAAATTCCTGATTGGGTAAAAACCATTTAACCTATATATATTCGGACAATATTGTCAACCAATATGATCCTCATACTTGAAGAATACTTCAAAGATCTGCCAGTCAAGAAGAGGATTGTGGAAGGTCTCTACAGCCATGGCATTTCAGTAAGGAACGGAAAGTTCTACGTGGGGGATATGGAGCTCTCCGTCACGGAGGTCTCCAAGGCCTTCAACGTAAACAGGAGAACGGTATACGATACCATAAGGGTCATTGAGGAAAGGGAGGAGATCAGGAAGGTAATGGCAGAACTCCGCCCGGTTGCAGACATCGCGGACATTGCACCACTCCTCGGAAACCAGGTGGTCCTGGCCTACACCTCCCCTGGGTCATTTACCGCAAGCTACGGCAAGTTTGTGGACGTGATACAGAAATACGGCTGCTACGTAAAGGAAGTCACGGGAAGGAACATAGGCAAATCAGAGAGCTTCATGAGGGCCATATTCTACCGCACTGTGCCCGCAAGAATTTTTGACGAAATGGCTGCAATAGAAGGAATCCAGAAGATGATCATAACAACCCCCGAAAACATCCACGTTGAGCCTGTCTGCAACAAATGCGTCGTCAAGGTCTGCCCAAACAAGATTTCCACCGGGGTCGCAGAATCCATGTACGATCTCTGAAATTTTCTGTCTTTGCAGCCTTCTCTCCTACTGGACTGTGTTAATGCTTACCCTGCCGTCCGGAAGTATGATGGCTTCAAGTGAAACAGTTACGATCCCGTTGTCGAGGTATGATGATGCAGCAGCCTGGATAAGTGTCATTATGCCCAGCGCGGTGCTCTTGATTTTAACTTGCTCCCCGTCTGCGAACCTTATGATCTCCTTAGCGACATCCAGTATGTGAAGGCCGGATCCGATCCTTGCCCTTTTTATTAAACCAACATTTTCAGCCATCTGGATCGTGTCCGCTGCAGTGTTTATGTTTCTCAGGGCCCTTCTTTCAAGTATTGAGACGTCCTGCCTCGATATGCCCAGCTTCCTTGCTGTCTCTTCCTGAGTAAGATTCTGTTTTCTCAGTTCGAGGATCTGAAGCTGCCTCTCAGTCAGTAGCCCGCCGATCCTGTGCTGCCTGTCCCCTTCGCTCAACAGGGTGGAATATTCTGCTAGTATTTATGTTTACAGTGATAACAGAATCTAACACTATCGTAATCATTAATAAATCCATCATATTATGAGGTTCGTGAAGAAGCTAACAGCACAGACAACTTCAGTAATAGTGGCCCTGATTGTTGTGGGAGTTGCAGCCTATGCAATCACTGAACACAACAGCACTGGAAAGGCATCGTCACCGCTTATCGTCTATTCCGCAGATGCGTATGTCAAGGAATCCAGCACGCTGTTGAGCCAGTTCCACAACAAGAGTGGCGCATCAGTCGCGCCAGTGAAGGGGGGAGGTTCCCTAACGGATGCAAGGCAGATAGGCCAGGGATCGCCAAGTGATGTTTTCATATCAGTCTCGCTCAGCTCCTATGGAAAATCATATCTGCATAGCCGTTACAGCGGATGGGCAGTCGCCTTTGCTTCTGACCAGATGGTTCTTGCATATTCTTCAGCCACCAAGGCCAATTCATCTGCAGGCAGTATAATCAGCCAGTTCAGCAACGCGTCAAGATCCAACAGCACATCTGGATACAATGCAGCATTCACCAGCCTTACGTCGGGAAATGTGAAAGTCGGAATCGCAAATCCCAACAGCGATCCTGCGGGGTTCAGGGGATGGCTTACCCTCGAGATAGCCGGGTATGTGTTCCATGACAACAATACATCATACTACACGCACAGGATTTCAGCCAACGGGGGGAACATATCGGCAGGAGATGCGTCACAGCTTGTATCGCCACTTGAAAGCGGAAACATCCAGTTCCTCTTCATATACAGGTCTGCTGCCATTGTCAAGGGGCTGAATTATATAGCCCTGCCGGCATCGGTGAACCTGGGCAGCGTGAACTATGCAGGGTTCTACTCCGGGTTCAGCTACAATCTTTCCTCCGGGAGCGCAACTGGAGCGCCAATTTACCTCTACATCACTGCCCTCAACGGCTCTTCAGACATGCAGACAGCAATGAGCTTCACTGAGTACGTGCTCAACAACACGGCGCTGCTCAAGGCCTACGGGCTTACGCCGATAACGCCTGCACTTTTGTACAACAGCACCGCCCCTCCTCCGGGGATATCGGAGTACCTTAGCTCTGGAAAGGCGGCACATGCAGGGGGCATCTGATTCCTGCATCATAAATAATTTAGAGGCGCCCCCACTATGGGTATTTGAGGTATGACAGATGGTTCAGAGGAGAAAAAGGCAGCCGGACAGCCTGAGCATCATATCGGGCATTTCCGTTTTCCTCCTTTCAATACCAGTCATCATTATCCTCATTTACGGCTTAATTGTTTTCAGGAGCGCCCAGGGCTTCTCCCACACAGTCCTGCTGTCTATCTCACTGACCCTTGCCTCTTCCGCAACTGCAGCGGCAATAGTTTTCGCTGTTTTTACACCCCTGGCCTACGAGCTTGCACGGAGAAGGAATTCGCTTCTAGAGACTGCTTCTGACATTCCGGCTTCAATTCCACACCCTATAATCGGGATTGCACTCCTGATACTTGATTCGCCTATCACTCCTACTGGCAGATTCCTGAACTACATAGGGATAAATTTCTTCGATACCTTCCAGGGGCTCGTTGCAGCACTGGTGATTGTCTCAGCCCCGGTTTACATCCGTGCCGCACAGTCATTATTCTCTTCACGCAGGGTGGAGCCTGAGCTACTTGCCTCCTCACTGGGGGCATCACGGCTGAAAGTACTTTACACTGTTGTTGTTGCGGATTCGCTGCGGGGAGTCATGTCCGCCTCGCTTACTGCCATGAGCAGGGCCATGAGCGAGTTCGGATCCATTGCCATAGTTGCATATTACGTTCTTCAGGCACCCTTCAGCGGCGTGGAGCCGGCATCCGTGCTGATCTATGAATACTACGGGTATTACGGGCCGCAGGTTGCAGTAACCGTTTCAGCGTTGATGATTCTGATCTCCATGGCAGTGATTATCGCAATGCGCATAGTCAGCAGGGCAAAACGGAAGTATTCGTCCGGCAGGGTGGTGAGATGAAGTGATTGACATCCAGGTTCAATTCACCAGGGGGGAGTTCTCCCTTGAAGCCTCACTTAAGGATTCCGGGTTTGTTGGGCTTACGGGGGCAAACGGTTCCGGGAAAACAACCCTCCTGCACCTGGTTGCAGGTGTCGAGGTTCCGGACAGCGGGCGCATAATCGTTGGCAGCCGGGACATAACATTCCTGCCTATCAACGAGAGAAGAGTTGTTTACCTAAATCCGGAGACCTACTTCGGCCATGTTGATGTGGAAAGGCACCTTGCATGGGGAATCCGCGGCGGAAAAGAGCAGCATGAGGATTCCATAAACGAGATGAAGAGGGCCCTGGGAATAACATATACAGGAAAAGTATCCGTCCTCAGCCTTGGCCAGAGGGCGAGGGTCATACTAGGCACAGCTATGCTCGCACAGCCTGACCTGGTTTTGATTGACGAGCTCTTTGCAAACATAAGTGAGGCGGAGAGTGTTGTTGAATATGTGAAGGAGTATGCCGGAGGCGGGGGTTCGGACGTGATTTTCGTCTCCCAGGAACAGGGGGCACTGAGAGCTGCCGACACCGTCTACAGAATGGAAAATGGCAGAATTGTGTAATCAATTGCGGTAGTGGGAAATGTTCGGGATGCCCTTCCTGTACTGACCTGAACAGGACCTCCGGGCATGGGAAATTCGAAGATCCGATAAAAATTTTAATATATGAGTTGCAATACAATATATTCGTGGAAGATCCAAGAAGGTCGATGATCAAGACCCTTCGTGACCGTCTGGAGTCAAGGGGATTCAGGGTATCGGATCCGGAACTGGAAGGATTTGTCAGCTTCGATCTGATTGCCAGGAGAGATTCTGAGCGGTACATACTCAAGGTGCTGCAGAACGTTGACACGTTCAAGAGCATCAATGCGGGCGAGATCATCAGGCTGGCCAGGATGACTTCATCAGCCGCAATCGTGATTGGCGGAAGGGGAGGAAGCGGCAGCCTGCAGAGGGGTGTAGTCTACTACAGGCACCATGTGCCGATACTTTCGCTTAAGACCTATCTGGACTACATCGATGGAGATGTGCCGTATGTTTACTCGGGCCCCGGAGGTTTCTACATCCCAATAGACGGCGAAGCAATGAGGTCCGCCCGTGAGGAAATGGGTTTTTCCATAGGCTTTGTTTCAAACAAGATTGGAACATCTAGAAGATCCATATCCCTCTATGAGTCCGGGAACGCAGCCACTGTGGATATATTTCTCAAGCTTGAGAACCTTCTCCTGCGTGACATAAGGAGGAGGCTTGACATGCTCAATGTACGCTCGGAAGCACCCATAACGAGCCCGGCAGAATTTGCCAACAGCTTCATTGAAGAAGTATTCAACATAATGATGCGGGGTGGCTACGATTTCCAGTCCGTGAAGAAGTCCCCATTCGATGCGATAGCCTACGAGACGCTGGAAACGCTCATGCTTGTCGGCCTCTTCGAAGACATGAGCAGCAGGACAGAGAGGGCTGTAGCGATACGGAACGTGAGCGAGATTTTTGAGAACATACCGCTGATAATCAGCAAGACGAATACTGACAAGGAACACATTGGCGGGTGCCCAGTGATAAACCTGTCAGAGCTGAGGCATGCACAGGACAAGAGAGATATAGTAAAAATACTGGTAAAGAAGAACAGATATGACATCTGAGTCAACCTACACAATCAACGGTACCAGGGTGACTCTCTTTGGGGGAATAAAGGGACTAGTATCTGAGGGTGAGGCTCTGAGGCGCGGCCTGATCATAAACAGGCCGGATGTTATTTTAATTACCATATCGGAAGAACATGTTGAAGGGCTTTCAGAGTTCATGAAAGACCCGTTCGAGATGATCCTTTCCGATTATGAGATAATCTATGGGGTGCACCTTTCCGTTTATGGTGAAGTCATGACTCCGCCCCCCATATACACTGAAAGCGTAAGGTATGCCGAAGACAACGGGATAGAAATCATCGGCCTGGACATGAACGAGGGCGAGTTTTCAAAGCTTTATTCCAAGAAAGTTGGAACATTTGCACTGGTGCGCCATTCAGTAAGGAAGAGAAGGCTCATAAAGAAGGAGTTCAAGGATCGGACGCCTGATGAATTCGTGAAATCCTGGGAAGAAAGGGTGAACAACATAAGGGCCCTGAGAGAGGTTGATCGGATACGCGTGGAGAAGATGGAAAACTCCCTCATGGAACACCTTGAAGGATCGCGATGGAAGAATGCATTTGTTGTCGTGGACTTTGAATTCTTTGACCATTTCAACGCTTTCCTGAAAGCTATGCCTTCTGGGAATGAGTGATCCTGCCCTTCCTCTTTCCAGCGAATATCATGTAGAGTTCGCTGCTTCCCGAACGTGATGCTTTTGGCGTAGTCTTCTTTTTGAACCTGTACTTCCTCGCCCATTCCCTGAAGAACTCTTCTGTCATGTCCCCCTGGAACTGTTTGACTATGGCCTTTCCATCCTGCTCAAGAAATTCATCCGCGAGTTCCATGACCCTCCTGCATAGCAGGTATGACGAAGAGTGGTCAATGTTCCTGTCACCGCTTGTCTTGACCATTGCGTCCGACAGGATAGCATCAAAATGGTCCCTGCCAAGCTCTGCAAGGATCTCCTTGAGCTTCCCTTCCAGTTCTCTGTTGAAAACGTTGCTCTTTATGAAAATAATGCCGGGGATCGGCTCCATCTTCTCGACGTCTACGGAAACCACGGTCTCTCCCGTTATTTCCCTGATTATCTGGGTCCAGCCGCCGGGTGAAGAGCCAATCTCCAGGACCAGGTCACCTTCCTGCAGCAGCTCGAATTTTTCCTGTATTTCAAGGATCTTGAAGGATGCCCTGCTTCGAAAGCCCGCGTTCTTTGCCTTGTGATAGAACGAGTCTTTTCTCCTGTTCATCTGATTAATTTTCGCCTATGATCTTCCTGTACTCGGGAGCGGACATTCCCTTCTCCGAGCCCGGGGAATCCAGCTTGATCTTCACAATCCAGTTGCTGTAGCTGTCTTCATTGACGAGTTCCGGCTTATCCTCCAGCGCACTGTTGACTTCCAGGACTGTTCCTGAGACTGGGGCATAGACATCTTCAGCTGACTTGACCGATTCGATTGTGAGAAGAACATCTCCCAGCTTCTTCTTGTCCCCGACAGAGGGGACCTCAATGTAAACAATATCGGTCAGCTGGTTCTGGGCATAATCCGTGACACCAATGGTTGCAATGTCTCCTTCAACTTTGAACCACTCGTGGCTTTTCGTATAGTTAAGGTCTTCCGGGACTTTTGACATGGTTACGAAATGCTTTGACACTTATAAAAATGATTTCTTGTTTTTCAAATTCCATGCTTCCGTTGCTGAATCCACACTTCCCTCTGGACAAAGTAATTGAATGCGGCAATCTTCCGCTGCCTGCAGTCAAAGGTTCACGAATAGTGGGTGAGGGACTTCTGCATCTCCCTGGACCTCTTTCTGTTCGAATGCAGGGGAGCGACATAATTTTCCATGGCTTCAACAATCTCCATGGACGAGCCATTGAGCTCGGGTATAACAATGGATCTCACCGCCCTTTGCTCCGGCACTTCTCTGCACCGGTTGTAGACTGTGCCGTCCACTTTCAGGCCCATGTTTTCTATGTCTTCCTTAATCTCCCCGGTCTGTACAAGGCTCAGTTCATCCATTGTTGTAACAATATGGAATCGTGTTTCCTGCATCCTGTCCCAGACCCTGTTGGCGAGATTCTTCCATTCCTCCAGTATATTGAAAGTTTTTGATATCCGGAAACGGTTTTTTAATCTGAGGTATATCTTTATGTCCCTGTCGAGGTGCTCGTAAAATTCCCTTTCCAGGAGCAGAAGATGCATTGTTGATGAAGAAGCTGCCGTGTCCCACACCACATAGTCATACTTCCCGGATTCCTCAAGCTCGACGATGTTGGCAATCATGAATTCCTCTGCCACACCTGGACTGCTCGCGATATGGTCTATTATCCAGTCTTCAACTTCCACAAACTCCTTCAGAACCGCTGCGACCTGATCGCCGTAGCGGAACTTCCACCTCCCCGAGACTTCTTTCTCGGAGAGCTCGATAACATCCAGGTTTTCACGCTCCTCCCTGAAAATGTACCTGAGTGATGGCATGAAATCGCTTGATACGATAGCCGTCCTGCCCCTCCTGGAGCAATACAGCGCGTATGCTGATGCCACACTGGTCTTTCCCACTCCACCCTTTCCAAGGAACGCGGTTATCATCGTTAAATTAAATATCAACACGGAGAACTTAATAGTCTAACCTTAAATATTGCAAGTATTGGCGAAAAGCCTGCGCAAAGTATTTTGCCGGGTGTGGCCTACAATAACCCATGAGGTCCTTTATTGCCGTTTCCATCCAGCCCAACGATGCAATAACTTCTTTGATGAAAGCCATTGAACCCCTGAAGGGGTCAAAGGTCCCGCACAACAGGCTTATGCACATGACACTCGCGTTCCTTGACGAGATTTCTGAAGATGAAAAGAACCTGATTTGCAGCATTTTATCCGGCATAACCTACCAGTCATTTCAGCTCAAAACAACACATGTAGGCGCATTTCCCGACCTCAGGAAAGCCAGGGTTGCGTTCATAGGGGTGGACTCCCCTGAGGTTGTGCAGCTCCAGAAGATCCTTATGGAAAGGCTTCCTGAAAAGTTCAGGGAAAAAAGGGATTTCGTCCCCCATCTCACTGTCTCGCGCTTCAAGAGGCCCCCGGACATCAGAGGGCTTATCGGGGAAACAGGGAATGCCGATTTTGGAGACTATAAAGTGGATAAGCTTACACTTTACAGGAGTGAGCTTACCCCCCAGGGGGCTATTTACACAGAGATCTGCAGCGCTCAGCTGATATAATTTGTCCTGTCGCCGTCTTCCTTGGCCTGCTTCGGCTTCAGGAGGTCCTCATCGCTGAACTCTATTGCGATAAGCCCGGATACAGGAATGAGCCTGAGAAATGACTTTTCGCCTTCCGTTATCCTGAAGCATATTGCCCCTTCCTCACCGAGAATCGTGTAGCCCACGAATTCCCCTTCTGTCTTCATTGGCTCGTCTCTTCCGCTGTTCGATATAACTACGTATTTTCCCCCTTTTCTTATCTCAATCATTTCCATATTCATCATCAACTGTCGAATTAATTTGCTCTCAATTCCCACGTGAATCTGGTACCTACATTAGTATATTCTTAAAAAAATATTTCTTTGGGCTATCCGGAATTCAGGGGATGAAAAGGCCTGACTCTTCATTGGCCTTTTTCCGCCCTTGCCTTGAGTTCAGATATCCTCTCTACATTCTTCCTGTAGTTGTCCAGCGCCATCTTTACGTTGACTTCGACCCAGCTCCAGGCCTTGAGGAGATCCCCTGATCTAAGCCTGTACTTCTTCATCTTTCCCTCCTGAATCTCTTCAAGCATGTCCATGGATTTCAGCTTGTTCATGTGCCGGTAAAGCGTTGTCCTGCTCGTGTGAAGATATGACATAAGCTCATCTCCTGTCCAGTAACGGTCGCTGCGCATCAGGAAGCAATCCTTGAACAGCCTGAAATAGGCGGACTTAGAAATGGAATTGAAGTCAGTTTGGATATTGAGCCTGGGAATGTACCCGATGTCGGAGAGGAAATAAGCTATGTTTCTGTCAAGATCATCACCGGGATCCCTTGTGGGGCTGGATACAATGGTCATTTTAAACATAGGGAATCCAAGAGATAGCTACGCTATTTTAATAAAGTTGTTTATCAGAACCTCATGATGTTTATGAGCCGGACATCCTGCAAATACGTGAAAGGCGAAAGAATATTACTTATAAGCTGCAAGCGATAAACCTGCGGGGAGCAGGAGGAACATTGCCGCTCATAAAATGCAACAGGACCAGTATAGGAAGGGTTGTGCTTGACGGGAGCCGAACTGAGATTGCAGCCTCCATCTTTGATGATGATTCCGCTTCATTAATGCGCAGCTTTGAAAGCGGAAGAAGGGATTTTTCCACCCTGTATGAGGTCAGGTACGACCTTTTTTCCAGCAGAAGCGGCAAGGAGCTGCAGAATGTTCTGGATTACCTCAACCACTACGGTGCGGACTACATTTTCACCTTCAGATCGGAGGATCCTGAATTGCTTTCCCAATACTACGGGATAGCTGCAGATTCCGGTGTCCCCGCAGCTGACATTGAGATCGCCGTGTATGAGGCGATAAGGAACGATGCGGGCTTCAACACCCTAATGCTCTCGCACCACTCCTATTCCGGGGAGAGCGTTGTGCCTGCCTATGAGGCAATAATGAAACAGGCACCCGATATTGTAAAACTGGCTTCAAGATACGATGAGTACAGCTCATTCCAGGACGACTTTCTGAAACTGCAGGAGCTCAAGCAGGACAGCGGAAAATGCATGAGCTACATACCCATGGGCCGGCCGAATTCATTCCTGAGGATCATGTCAGCATATGTTCTTTCAGACTTAGTGTATGCAAAGGAATCCGGTGAAACCGGCGAAGGCCAGCTCACCGGGGAAGAGTATGCAGGATTCTTCAAACTTTTCTAGATCCCCAGGGTCACCAGAACCCCGGCTATGCCCGATACTATAAACTCTATCCCTATTGCCGCCAGCAGGAGGCCCATTATCCTTGAAATTATGAGTGACCCCGTCTTTCCTATGCGGTTAAGGATATTCATCGAGAACTTGAGTATGAAGAACGCTATTATCATTACGACAATAATGGCTATTATAACCGAAAACCTGTCAAGTATTCCGTTGCTCCTGGAATTGAAATATATGATAGCAGTTGTTATGGAGCCTGGACCTGCAAGCAGCGGCACTCCGATTGGCACTATCCCAACGGCCTCCCTCTCAACGTAGTCCTGCTGTTCGAGCGGGGTCAGCTTAGTCGTTGACAGCTTCCCCTGAATCATGTCGAAGGCGACCTTGAAAAGGAGTATGCCGCCGGCAATCTTGAAGTCTGAAATGTCTATGCCGAGAACGCTGAATATATATTCCCCGAGGAACATGAAGCCCAGAATCATTCCGCCGGCCACCATTATTGCCTTTCTGATGACGCGGTTCAGTTCCTCTCTGGAAAATCCCTCCGTAAGCGCAACCAGAGTCGGCACTGCCCCTAGTGGGTTGACCAGGGCAAATATTGCCGCAACTACCGTGAGCATGAATATCACCGGGGACATCGACCCTAGCCATGTTTCGGCCTCTATTAATCCTATGCCATAGAGTGTCCATGCCCCATTCAGATTTTCTTAAAACAATATAAATAGAAATTCCTGTTGTAGAACAATGGTCAACGTAAGCTTCCTTAAGCGTCTCCTCAGTGTGGGGGAGAAAAACGTCCTGAACCAGTTGACTGAATTCACTGATCTCGGCGGAGAGGCGAGTGATCTGCTCAAGATCATGCTTTCGGCAGAGGACAGCCTTGATCAGCTTAATGACGAGATCAGGGAGGTTGAAAGGAACGGAGACGATGTAGCGATCCGTGTGAAGAGAGATATAACAGGAGGAGCCATCAGCTCTAACCTGATGGAGAACCTGGTAACTGTCACGGAGACCTTTGATGACATCATTGACAAGGCTTACTTCATCAGCAGGGAACTCAGGAGGATGAATCTTTACCACAGGGAGAGAAACGATACGGCCATAGACCTGATTGGAAGCTCGTACGAGATTTTTTCTAGGATGCTTGATCTCATAAAAGAGGCCCTCTCCTACGTGAAGAGGATGCTGAAGGCCAGCGACATAGACATCATGCGGGGCATCAGGGAGGACATTGAAGTTCTTGAGGAAAAGGGCGACGAGCTCAAGGACGACCTTATCGATGAAATATACAGGGTTGCCGATTCAATATCGTACCTCGTTTTCACGCACCTGACAGGGGTGGTCCACAAGATTGATGATATGCTTGACGGTTGCGAGGATATCTCTGACTCCGTTCTCACAATAACCCTCTCTCTTACAAAATGATGCTTTCTTTCACCCTGGTGGTCATCACCGCCGGTATTCTTACCGCGTTTGTAGCAGGAAACAACCTTTCAGCGGCCGTTGGTATGGTCATAGGGGGGAGGATAGTCACAAAATCCACAGGACTGGCTATAGGGATCGCAGGTTTTCTTGCCGGGCTATACCTCCAGGGGGCTGACCTGAGAACCGCTTCGGAAGCACTCCTGCCACATTCGTACAACATCATATTCTATGCACTCCTGATCTCCTCGCTTATTTTTGCCATGGCATCCTTTGTGAGGGCGCCGCTTTCACTCATAATGGCCCTGCTTGGTGCGGCTGTGGGGCTATCGCTGCATTACGGCCACAGCATAGACATTGGTTTTGTGAGGTTCACCGTCCTCACCTGGGTCATTGCGCCGGTCGTATCCATCGCATCAGCATTTGCCCTGAACAGGGCCCTTACAAGGCATGAGTTCAAGGATTCCTGGAGAACTGCTGTCATCTTCAAGGTGCTTCTGATCATCGTCTCCTTTTTCACTGCCTTTACCCTTGGGGCAAACACCCTTGGCTTTATTGATGAAGTTTCAGGTTCCGGATACCTTGTGCTCGGAAGCATGACGGCAGGGATAATCGTTGGTTCTGTCTTTCTCAGCAGTGGCGTGATAAAGAGAGTAGGGCAGGAGATATACCTCATGAGGTACACGAATGCCTTTTCCGCCCTCTTCGTTTCGTCCATGATTGTAGAGGCTGCCACATTCTTCGGGATACCCGTCTCAAACACGCAGACCCTGACATCAAGCGTTTTCGGGACGGGAATATCATATAAGTTCAAGGCAATATACCTGAGGCCGTTCCTTATGATAGTTATAACATGGGCCATATCCCCGGTTGCGGGATTTGTTCTCGGCTGGATAATATGAAAAAAATAGGTTTTACTGTTCTGATAGGTCCTCGAGAACAGCTCCTCTTGAAGCAGAGGTAACGAGCCTGGCATACTGGGCGAGGAGTCCCTTCCTGTGCTTGGGAGGCGGGGCTTTCCAGTCTGCAAGCCTTCTGTTTATTTCCTCTTCAGCAAGGTGAAGGTCGATCTTCCCGGTTGCTATATCAATTGTTATCATGTCGCCTTCCTTGACGATAGCCATGGGTCCGCCGACATATGCTTCCGGTGCCACATGCCCAACCATCATTCCTCTTGTGGCGCCTGAAAATCTTCCGTCGGTCACAAGTGCAACCGACTCTCCGAGGTCCTGGCCCACTATAGCTGCCGTGACTGCAAGCATCTCCCTCATTCCGGGCCCGCCCTTCGGCCCCTCGTACCTTATCACTACAACGTCCCCGCTCTTGATCTTCCTGTCAAGCACTGCCTGGAATGCTCCGTCCTCTGAATCAAAGACCTTCGCTGGACCGGTGTGCTTCTTTATCTTTGAGGCTGAACTCTTCAGGACACACCCCTCAGGCGCAAGCGATCCTTTCAGTATGCTTATGCCTCCTGTAGGCTGGTATGCAGAATCCATGTTCTTCACCACCTTTTCAGAGACCGCTGCCACTCTTACATCTGAGAGGTTCTGTGCAACAGTCTTTCCAGATACCGTGATGCTGTCGCCGTTCAGCAGGCCGGCATCAAGGAGTTTCTTCATTATTATCGGGACTCCGCCAACCCTGTTCAGGTCCGCCATTACGTATTCCCCTCCGGGTTTCATATTTACAATCTCTGGTATGCGCCTGCTTATTCTTTCAAAATCTTCGATTTCAAGCCTGACCCCTGCTTCATGTGCTATGCCAAGAAGGTGAAGGACGGCGTTTGTTGAACCGCCTGATGCCATGAGAAGGGCTATTGCGTTCTCAAAGGATTCGAACCCGAGGATATCCCTTGGCTTTAGGTCCGTTTCCAGCAGGTGCATGAGGGTCTCGCCAGTCTTGTGCGCGTATATGGACTTCTGCCCGTCAACAGCAGGAGGCGATGCGCTTCCCGGAAGTGCAAGGCCGAGCGCTTCAGTCATCATTGCCATCGTGTTTGCAGTGTAGAGGCCGCCACATGCTCCGGACGTGGGTATAGCCTTATCCTCCATGAGCTTCAGGTCTTCTATGCTCATCTTTGATGCGCTGAATGCGCCAACTGCTTCGTAGACATCCCCGATTGCTATGTCCTTCTCGAAGAAGGTCCCCGGAAGTGTTGTTCCTGCGTACATGACAACGGATGGTATGTTCATCCTGGCCATTGCCATCATCATTCCCGGATTTGTCTTGTCGCAGCCTGAGAGGGCTGCGAAGCCATCGTATCCATGGGCATTGACAGTCATCTCCACAGTATTGGCAACCATCTCCCTGCTTACGAGAGAGTATTTCATTCCTTCCGTTCCCATGGCTATTCCATCTATAACAACGGGGGCGGTGAATGTCCTTGGGGTTCCCCCTGCAGATTCTATCCCTGCTTTTGTGTGCTGTGAAAGTGAAAGTGCATGTATGTTGCAGGGACCCGCCTCGTTCCAGGCAACAGCTATGCCGACAATGGGCTTTTCCAGGTCATTGTCGGATAATCCCATAGCCTTCATGAAAGCACGGTTAGGCGCACGTTCAGGTCCGCCGTAAACAACCTTAGATCTCATATACCCGTATCCTTCCATTATTTTATAATGACGTGTTATTGATGATCATTCCGCAGTTAGCGGAGGGCTGTTGATGCGGAGAAGGCTTGGAACCGCCAGGGCTGATCCTTTTTTTGCGGAGATACAAAGATTTAAATCTTCTGTTATGGAATACAGGTCTGCAATATTGCCTGGTACAGTTATGGTCTGATCATACAGTACAGTTTCAAGCCAGCAGGTCTTGCAACAAAAGGGGGTTTCTTGAGGATATGGGCACTTTTTCGTATGAACTTAGAAGGACTCTGTCCAGTAAGACTGTCATTATTCTAACTGCTGCAGTTATAGCTATTTCAGTTTTTTCAGCCATAAATACCGCGACCAGTTCTCCAGGCCCCATCGGATTCAACAACAGTGTTGCTTATGGATACGGCTCAAACGGCAGCTACAGCATTGTAGTTTATATCCACAACGGATTTGGCCAGCCGATACAGGGTTCCAGGGTGATCGTCGGCCTGGGTAACAGTTCCACACTGACGGGGACATCTGATGCGATGGGCTATGCAAATTTCACGCTTTCAGGCGTCAACAGCACTGTGATAGAAAACCCGTCAAACTCCACCCAATGGGGCTTGCCGTTCAATTATACGACAAGCCGGGGAATGGTCAATTTCGGGATGCTGGATATGTACAGCAACTATTCCAATCCCTATTTCTTCAGTATCAGTTACTCGTACAAATTGCCCAATGGAACCCTGTACAATAAATCTCAGGATATATCCAGGTACAGCATGAATTCCGTCAGCGTTCCCAACCAGCCTACTAAGTCCGCTCTGGATGTACTTTACGAAGGAGATGTCAGCCAGGGGTCACCGGAGGTTCTCTTGTATGTGATGCCCGTGAACGGAACTATTGAGCAGAACGGATACTCTGTCGGCTATTCCGCTCTCAACATCTCAGAGCAGAATATGACCTACTTTGGCACATACAGAAGCTTTTCCCATGTTGAGCTGAATCCGAAGAACCTTACAGGATCCAACGTAAACTACTACGTTTTTGCACTTTTCACCCCCTCTGGAAAACTTCTAACATCATTGGGGTTGGCCATAAACACACCCGAACAGGGAAACCAGGTAAGTGAAGCGTTCTACGGAACCCAGATGTCCATCATGGGGCTGTTCATTCCACTGATCGCGGCGGTATCGGCTTACGCAACCTATGGAAAGGATAAGACCCTAGGGGTTCTGGAATCAGTCCTGGCACGGCCGGTATCGAGAAAAGGCCTGATCCTGTCCAGATACCTTGCAAACCTGTCAGCGGTATTTGCAGCAACCTTTGTGGCGTTCCTGGTTTCGTCTCTTGTTTATGGAATTTATCTTGGAAACAGGATACCGGCAGATACTTTCCTTTCAGGATTATGGTCACTGTTTGCCGCAAGTGCTGCATACATAGGCCTGGTATACATGGCTTCGAATTTTACCAAATCCAGCGGGGCGCTCCTTGGATTTGCAATCGGGATTTTCATTGTGTTTGATTTCCTATGGACATTTGCTGGAGCAGACCTCATTCCGTTTCTGATCACTTCGTTGTTGCTGCATATACCTTCAGGGAGCCTGCAGTATGTCCAGTCGTTCGTGGACTTGTATTACATATCCCCGGCTGGCCTTCCGAACATAACCAGCCTTATTATCACCGGTTCTGCCTACTCCACGATTTATGCCAGGAGCTCAGAATTTGTGCAGGTAGGCCTCACCTACTTCAATGTCATACTCATAGGTATCCTTTGGAGCGTGGTTCCACTTGTACTGAGCGTCATAGCCTTCGTGAAGAGAGGGTGAGTGTATGTTAATATTTTCCATACATGCAATGACTGAACAATGGGAACGACATAGCAATTAACCACCAAATATTACATTCTTGCTACCTATTTTGCCTCCGTAAGAACATTTAAATTTTATGAATGGGAATACCTACTGTGATAGAGGTAGAAGATTTTACTAAGACCTTCGGCAGGAATGATGAGCCTGCTGTAAAGAGCATAAGTTTTGAGGTCCAGAATGGCGAGATACTCGGACTCGCCGGGTTGAACGGTGCAGGAAAAACTACTACAATTCGCGCCATTAGTGGCATAATCCTACCATCAACGGGAACAATAACTGTTGACGGGCACAACATAGTAACCGATAAGATACAGGCATCAAGGGGCATTGGCTGGGTACCTGAGTTCCCAAATTTCGAGCCGAATGCACGGGCCATACCGCTACTGAAATATTATGCGGGATTCTATGGCATAAAGGGGCAGGAGGCCGAAAAGCTGGCCAGGGAACTGCTTAGGCAGGTTGACCTTGAACCGGCGGTGAGGAAGAAACTTCGCTCATATTCACAGGGAATGAAGAAGAGGTTCGCACTCGCATCTGCAATGATCTCTTCCCCCCAGAACTTCCTCTTTGACGAGACCCTCAATGGCCTGGACCCTGAGGGCATAAATTATCTCAGGAAACTGATAGTAAAATTCAAAGAAGAGGGGAAGGCGATTTTTCTTTCATCGCACATATTGAATGAGCTCGAAAACCTTGCCGACAGGACAATCATAATACACAGGGGAGAGATAATTGAAACTCTGAGCAGAGACAGGATGAGGAACCTTGGAAAGCCTGTCCTGAAGGTGAGGCTCAACAAGGTTGATAGTCAAGCAATAAAGCTTCTCGAAGAGTACGGCACAGTGTCAGTTGAAGGCGACACCCTCACCGTTATTAACCTCAAATCGGGCCCGGGTTCAGCGGATGATGTTAATGCTGAACTGATAAAGGCAGGCTACAAAGTCTCGATGTTCAACGTGCAGGGAGCCAGCCTCGAAGAGTATTTCTTCCAGCTTGTGGGTGAGAAGAAATGATACCTCTCTTGTATGAATTTATTCGCGCAATTAAAAGCAAAACAGTCATAATACTGACCGTTGTGATAATCCTTTTCTCTCTAGGTATAGCGTTTGGCCTTGCGACGGGCGTTACTACAACCTCTCCACAGAACCAGTACCAGACCTACGCCTATGGGTACGGATACAACGGAAGTTACAACTTCACTGTTATAATCCAAAACGGATACGGTGACCCTGTGCAGGGGTCAGT
>OFHI01000060.1_pt1 | contig 28188 bp, 28 predicted proteins | sample 1522021 | NCBI WGS metagenome assembly OFHI01 (sample SAMEA2464839, study PRJEB22497) | soil metagenome | biome: Grassland; feature: Farmland; material: Clay | place: Australia | collected 2013-02-01 | depth 1.4 m | reverse complement strand
TTTAGATAATTTCATCAGTGATAACAGTTTCTCATAATTTTATCACACAATAAGCTTCTCCACCCCTATTTCCATCAACACACGTGCAGAAAGATGTTTGTATCCCCATCAGAGCAGAAACCCCTGCCCGCCTATAGGAGAAACAATGAGTTTTGATTCTCTACCGCTTACGAACCTAAAGATTTCTGATTCTCCAGCATCCTCCGCAAGCAGCTTCTTTCCCTGCATGATGTCGAACCCCAGTATATTGGTGTCAATGCCAAGCTCTGCCAGAATAAATTTGCAGGTTGAACCAGGACCTATGACATAAACGGTGCTGTCGTCCATATGTTCAATAATATACTCTGCTATTCCCTCCTTGCCCGAGTCCTGGTATTCAGCTTTCGATACGCCGATTACATTTTCATTTACCGGAATAAGAAGTTCACCGAACAGCTTTGATCTGAGGTTTCCCAATCGGTATTGCTCTTCGTCTATGTCTACAACTTCTCCCTTTTCCATTTCGAAAGTATCTGATTCAATGGCGGAATTGATGAAGTCCGCCGCCCTTCCTGTACTTATTGCAAATACTGAACTGTACATCTTGACCCCTGCGGGGATTCCCATTACCGGTGTTCCCGGATTAAGTGATGAAAGTATGTCCCTGGCAGTTCCATCGCCCCCGACAAAAAGGAGAAGATCTATCGGATAGTCGGATAGCAGTTTTACAAAATCTCTGGTATCTTCTGCCGTGGTCGGCGAGCCAGGCCTGAATATGACTTCGTATTCCGTGATCCCTGCAGTGTCCAGAACACCGGAACCCATTGCACCGGAGGGGACATAGAATTTGATTTTGTCTTTCTTGAGATTATGAAGAAAATCAAGTGCCCTCTTAATCGATACCGATTCCTTCAGGTCAGGAAGAGTGAGGCCGTCAGAGCCTTTATAATTCAGCTTGCCGCCATAACCTGCAAGAGGGTTTACCATGAAAGCTATATTCACCATTGGGAATGGCGAAGCTATTAATTATTCTTTGACTTTTATTGAGCGTGAAGTTTTCACTATCTTGACGGAGGGGGAGAGGTTGCGTGAATTCCTGCTGTATTGTTTACAACCCTTATATTCGCAATTGCTGCTGTATAGTTCTGGTCGTAGGCAACGATTGTCCAGTCGCTTGTCGGCCTGCCTGCCTCAATAGTTATCAGGGCGGTCTGGCCGGAAGTGAGAACCGGGTTTCCCATAGACCCGTAACCTGAATTGACCTGGAGTGTGAAATTGCTGATAATCATTGAGTAATTCGTGAATGTTGAATTGTGGAAGGAGCCTACGGTTACAGTAACGTTCTTCACACCGCTGTTGATCAGAGGTATTGACTCCTTCTGCCCCACAGGAATCGTGACGTAATACGGATTTATGTTGTTCATCGATATGACTTCAGACAAATCCAGCAGGTATATTGATACAGGAAGCTCCTTACTTGTTTCTCCAGAATAAGCTATTATCTCGTAATGATAAATGCCTGTCACGTTCTGCTTCCAGAACGGTATTGTTATCGAATATGTTTCATTCTGTCCGGGCTGTAGAGGCTTACTTGACCCGCTAAAGCTGAACTGTACTGAGGGCGATATTGAAAATGCAGGGACTATGCTTGAAACCCCGGTGTTTGAGATAAAAACCTTGAATGAAACGTTCTGTTGGCTTCCGTTAATTATGACCGAATCCGGGTTGTTGACCATGGCCGTGAAATTATTATTCACTATATGATATGGAAAAGGCGCCATTCCCAGGAAAAGGATCACCACCGATATAACTGCTAATGCCTTGCCATGGGCAGAGAGCCTTGAGATGTTGTTCAGGGGCTCAGGTCCGCGCATTCCCACAAGGAGAACGAAAATTGCCAGTATTATCCACGGAGGATACACAATTCCCAGAAGTATAATAGCTGCAATTGAGCCGTAGGACAGCAGCGTTGATTTATTCCCGAGAATTGAGGAGAATATGACTCCACCATCCAGAAAACCAACAGGAAATGCATTGAATGATGTTGTTACAATTCCGATCCATCCGGCAAAAGCCAGAGGATCAAGTATTCCCTTGCTCGCCAGGAACCTGTTGAAGAAAAGCTGGAAAATTACAGGTGAACTCAGGCGTTCCACGGGTGAATTTATAGATGGAACTGCAGGAGGTGAATATATTCCCGGCATGTTCCCTATAATTATAATAATGATTGATATGACGAACCCGGCAAGTAGGGAAAAGGAAGATGCTTCCACCATGGCCCTTCTCGATTTGTAAGCCCTGGTGGGGCTGTTGATAAGGCCCATTGTTCCCAGCCCGATTGGGTCCGGGATAAAAATTGGAAATGAGTACTTCATTCCATTCATTCTTAACATAAAATATTTGGCAAGTTCCCTTGCTGCCATTATGGCTACCACCGGCAGAGTGAAAAGGATGACAGACCTGGAGAGGACTATCAGGAAGCTTGATGGCCCATAGTAATTGTACGAGTACTGGTACCCTATGTAGAAGATGCTTATAACAGTGGCAGCCATAAGCAGGAATTTCAGCAGGCTTCTGCGGTCCTTTTGTGCTGCTCTTTCCAGAACTGTTATGTTAGGGTATCTGTCATAGCTGGTGAAGCATATGAATCCCTTCTTTTCCAGGTCATCAACAAGCTTTGAAAAATTTTCTTCGAGATAGTTCTCAAATCCCTGCACAGTATATACTAAGGCTTCGCCGTCCTCTTTTACTTCCTGAAAATCGTAATATCTGGAAATTGTTTTTGATACATCTTTCTTCTGTTTCTCTGTAACCATTTCTACTCGTGGGGTTTCATACTATCCAAAATCCCCTTTATTAACTTTTCACCGATGTTGACTTCGGTAATGACTGAAGCAAATTTCTTTGAACCTTTGATTTCACCCTTGCTGATATCAGGTATTGAGCTCAGCAATTCCCTGGAGTCTACTTCTGCTGTTGAAATAACCATGTACCTGAAGCTGCCCTCGGGCAACTGGTTCTTGATAATATACACGCCTTTTCCGAGAGTGGGGAACATCTTTGATATTCCTTTGACTTCTTCGTCGGAAAACTTTCCGGACGCCATTCTGACTGTTGCAGAAGCAGTTTCTATTCTTGCAGCTCCTTCCACGGCATTCTTTACAGTCTCCCTGATGATCCTGTCCTTCTGCTTCCTGAGCTCGATGTTTTCTTCAAAAACCTTCCTGAATGCCGGGATTGTTTCATCAAGTTCAACCGCAAGCGTTGACTGAACTTCCTTTGAAATGTCGAAGATCTTCTGCACATGCGCAAGAGCGGCCGGTCCTGCCACAAAAGTAATCCTCTGTATTCCTTCCTGTATGCTTTCCGTACTGAGTATTTTCAGGAAGCCTATTTCAGATGTGGAGTTCAGGTGAGTTCCTCCGCATCCTTCAACGTCTACGCCCTCTATCTCGACCACACGGATTTTCTTTGAAAGGGGCACCCCTCCCTGGAAAAGCCTGAAGCCGTGTTTTGAGAGGGCCTTGTTCCAGTCTACATTGGCGACCCTTATGTTTCTCCCCTGAGTGATGACCTCAAGGCATTTCCTTTCTATTTTTTTTATCTCTTCGGGAGTGATCTTGCGGTAATGTGTTATGTCAATTCTTGATGATTCGACATCTTTCTGCACACCACTCTGCCAGACATGATCCCCGAGAACCTGCCTCATAACTCCAAGGAGCATATGGGTTGATGAGTGGTGAATCATAAGCTGCCTTCTCCGGTCATAATCAACATGGCCTATGATCCTGGAATGCTCTGGAATTGGGCTTTCCAGATAATGCACTATTGCCTTACCGTGTTTTTCAACCTTGAGCACATTTACCTTCTTTCCTCTGTGTACAAAATAACCGAGATCCCATGGCTGACCTCCGCCCTCCGGATAGAACGCTGTCTGGTTCAGTATGATCATATTGTCCTTCGAGTATAGTACAAGGCCGTTGAATTCCATTATTGAAGTGTCATCATAGTAGAGCGGCCTTGTTTCAATGTCCGGGAAGGTGTTGATCTTTTCTTCCCTTTCAACTTCTTTCGAGTGCAGTTCAAGCACCATTGAGTGGAAATCCGGAGGTATCTCTATCTCCTCGCCTGTTTTTTCCCTGACAATTGATGCAATAAACTCTGGATAAAGCCCTGAAGAATCGTAAAGCTTTATGAGGTCTTCTGTCGTAATCTTTCCTGTCTTGTCCAGTATTCTTGAGACCACGCTTTCTCCTTTTGCCAGAACCTGTTCATACTTCTCGTTTTCCTGGTTGAGGACGTCCTGTATAAACTCCTTCGGATAGTTCGTAAGTATGTTGCTTAGCTGCTTCCAGTGCAGATCTATAAGATCTTCAAGTGTTCCGGTAAAGCTGATTTCCTTCATGTGCCTGAGGGCCCTTCTGATGAGGAGCCTTGCAAGGTACCCCACCTTGACGTTTGAAGGGATAACGTAATCTGAAAACATCACCAGAAGTGATCTTGAGTGATCGGCTATGATAAATGCCGACTTTATGATGTTGAATTCTCTTATGAAGTCCTGTCTGGATATTTTCACTCCTTCCTCTTTCAGCCTTTTAAGAGTGTTGTCTATGACGACGGATTCATCATATGGCTCAACAAGAGCAGCGGTAGTTACCAGGGTCTGCATTATTCTTCCGTCAACAAGGTTCGCATCAGATCTTTTGAGAATGTATTCCAGAACTTCCGGGTATATTGCCTCATAAACAGTATCAGTTCCTCTTGAAAGCCATGTGAGCCTTTCAAGACCGTATCCTGTATCAACGACCATCATGGACATCCTGGAATAGCGCTTTCCCTCGATTACATAGTCACCGTTTCTGTCCTCCTTGAGATCCATGAACACCAGAGTGGCTATCTCGAGGCCCCTTACGAAAACCTCGAAAGCATTTCCTCCATTTCCGCCGCCAGACCAGGGTTTTTCCTTGTATGTGATCAATACTTGATCGACGCCAAGCTGATCCGTAAGGAAAGTGTGGCAATACTTTACTGTTTCCTCTTTCCAGTAGACGTACCGGTCCTCATAATTAAACGCATCATGGCACATCATTTCAAAGCTGGTAAGATGCCTTCCCGTTCTTCCGACGAGATCCACATCAATCATCCTGATGCTGGGCTGAGACATAACGAGAGGGTTGCCCGGAGGCTGTACCATCCCAGAAGTCACCTGTGGCTGAAAATCGTATATTGAAGCATTTACCAGGAGTACGTCATCTCTCCATCTTGGAACTACTGGATAAGGTTTGATAAATTTATGAGTGTCCTTGAAGAAGTTTATGAATTCCTCCCTCATCTCATCGTTGGAATAGCCCTTCTTTGTGGGAGGATTGTCTATAAAAGAATAACTGTCACAGGGAGGATCTCCGCAAGTCTTCCTGTCGCTGTCCCCTGTCCAGAAATATGAACCGCATTTTATGCACTGCTTTTTCCTGAAATTAATCGTGCCGAAAAAATCAAGATCCAGTTCCCCTGTCTGTTGATTGAACATTTTTAACCCTGAAGATAAGACTGAATTATTATCAGGATTAATATAGTTCTTATAATGTTATCCACACAAGGTAAGAAGGGAACCGGGAAGGAATATTAATGCCCGGGCTTCTCAGCAACAAGTACTATTCTTCTCTTGATGAAAGAGTCTGTTTTCTCCTCATATCCGGCAACTTTTGAGAACTCCTCTTTGTTGTTTTCAAGAAATTGCCTGCAGCCTTTTCCTTCTTCAGAATCAAGAGCAACAGGATAAAGCCACTTTGAAAACTCAATTCTCTCATCCATCCTCTCAATTTTCACAATGTTCAGTCCGGACTCTTTAACCAGAGATTCCCATGAACTTACAGATTCTGCACCAACGTGTGAAGAATCTCTGAATTTCTCCATGCCGTTGAAAAGGTTGTGTATATCATCTTCAGGGGCGGCCATATCTGACAGGCCAAATCTGCCCCCTTTCTTTAATGTCCTCTTCACTTCGGACAGGAACGCTTTCTTGTCCTGGAAATGGTGAGCTGCCCTCCGGCAGGTGGCTATATCGAAAGTTTCGTCCCCAAATGGCAGGTCCTGTACGTCACCATTCCTGAATTCTATGTTGTTTACTCCCTCTGATGATGCAAATTTCCTAGCCTCGTCAAGCATTTCTGAAGTCATGTCATACGCCACTACAGATTCTATCCTCGTGGCGAGTGCAACTGACGTGAATCCGGTTCCCGCAGCCAGATCTATTGCCTTGTAACCTGTTTGCAGCTGAAGTAAATTGACAAGAATATCAAGATCCTTTCCCTTCGCATGAGATGTGCTTTTCGCATATTTCTCTGCGTTTTTCCCAAAAAATTCTTTTACGTCCATGTTACAGTAATACCGGCTTTTAATTAAGTTTTTAAGAAAGATGTCAGCGGTGACGTAGTGATAATCAACGTTCCATGTATATCAGATAATTTGCCTTGTCGTACGGCCTCAGATCGATAACCTCCTTAACCCTGAAACCCTCTATTTCACTGATTGCCTGATCAAGAATATCTTTGTCCTTCTTTCTTGATGTTATCGCTTTTGCTTTCAGTATTAATACAGCTTTTCTGGCAGTCTTGAAATACCGGGCATTTGCGTTGAATATCTGAGTCTGGTTTCTTTGAGCAATATCCTGGTAAATTATATCCACCTGGCCCACGAAAAAAGAGAATTTTTCAACAGTGTTGGCGTCCTCAAGTATCGGGTATATATTGTCCCTGTGTGAAGCCAGATCGAGAAGCTTTACAAATGAGTCGTAAGAAATTTCAACAGCATATATCCTGCCCTGATCGCACAAGTCTGAAAGGTGGCTTACAGTTGTGCCCGACGAAGCCCCCAGATATAGAACGTTTGAGGTTCTCATAAAAGGCATATACCTGATCTTCTTGTGAAGTGCGGCAGAAAACTTGCTTCTCTTAGGATCCCACTGCCTGAGATATCCGTCTTTTGTCTTTCTCACAGTTTCACCGTATACACTGACCGGGCTTGCACTAAGGGTGTAGAACCTGTTTTTATCCCTGATGAGTCTGCTGTTGGAGCTTTCTGGCACAAGGTGTTATGCGTAGATATCATAAATAAATCTAGGTATCATGCACAATCCGCTTCCGTGTCCATTGCCGCATTGAGGCTGCGAGTTCATGCTGCTGGTTCGGAACTTTCCTGATTATTTTAAAGGCAGCAGCCGGAAGGGAAAGCGTTAAAGATATTAAGGCAGGATTTGATTATGTTAGAGATATTCATGGAATGCGAAATGTGTGGCAGGAAAATTGAGAAGACGCACAAGGTAAGGATTGACAACGCGATTCTCAATGTTTGTGACTCCTGCTCAAAATTCGGAGTACCGGTAGACAGTAAAAGAAGTTACAATTCACTTGCATCCAGCGGGGAAAGGCAATTTGCAGTTAGGATGCCTGAAAAGAAACCCGTTCGGGCACCACAACCTTACAAAACACAGAAAAAACCAAGGAAACAGACAATTGATTATGAGAACCTTGACATTGTGGACGATTATGCTGAGCTGATAAAGGATGCTAGGGAAAAGCTCTCCTGGACACAGGAGGATCTTGCCAAGAAAATACTTGAGCGAAAGAATGTTCTTTCAAACATAGAGAGGGGGGAACTGATGCCCGATATAAAGACAGCAAGAAAGCTTGAAAAACTGCTTGGCATAAAACTAATCAGTGCAGAATGATCAAATCTGTATTCACAACTTTTTCTGAAGAATCATGCAGAAAATGCGAAGTCTGGTTAAAACGGAGTTTTTAACGACCAAATGATGTTATAATCCCATTCCATACGACGTATTGTTTAAGTACTATGACAGTAAATGTCATATGTGTCTGACATTACAGAAAAAGCTTAAATAAGTTGGTTTTTTTATTATCTTCAGGTAGAAAACTTGAAAATCGAAATAGGGCAAAGATTTGATTTTGAAGTGGACAGAGAAGATATTGAGGAAGTGAACGAAGGTTCCATAATAGCAACATGGTATCACATGGGGAACCCTATTTACGTGGAACTTGTGGTAAATAAAAGCATGATTAGAGAGATTAGGAAACTTTTCAGGAATAACAACAGAAAGTCGGCCCTTATATCGATTACAAGAGCCTCGAAATCAAAATACATAGTTGAGCCCACTGTTGTGCTGCTCAACAAACAGGGAAAAGACATAACTCCATTAAAATAATGGAGATTTTCATTTATAATTGTAAAACCCTTCGCCGCTTTTCCTTCCCAGTCTTCCGGCATTCACCATTTTTCTGAGCAATGGAGAAGGCCTGTATTTTGGATCACCGTATTCCCTGTACAGGATCTCTGCAACATCGTAAGTGATGTCGATACCCACCATGTCAGCCAGTTCAAGGGGTCCCATTGGGAATCCCGCTCCTGTTTTCATGGCCTGATCAATGTCCCTGGCCTCTGCAACGCCTTCGTCAAGAATGAAAGCCGCTTCGTTCATCACAGGAACCAGAATTCTGTTAACCAGGAAGCCGGGGACTTCCTTCACCTTTATTGGAACCATTGAGGTCCGGTGATTCTTAAGTTTTGAGTAGAATTCGAAGGTATTATCAAGGACATTTTCACTTGTCTGCACCGCGGGCACTATCTCAACCAGCGGGAGTGTGTAAGGCGGGTTGAAGAAATGCGTTACAAGGACTCTCCCCGGACTCGATACCTTTGAAGCTATTCTTGTTATGCTCAGTGATGAAGTGTTTGATGACAGAATAGAATCCTCCCTGCATTTTTCGGAAAGTTCATGAAATATGTTGTCTTTCACTGAAATCTCCTCAAAAGCTGCTTCCACCACGTGATCCAGGTTGTCAAATCCGGAATACGAGTCAGCCGGAGTGATCCTTTTGAGAGTCCTTTCCATCGCCTCTTCGTCAAATTCGGGTTTCAGTCTCGATCTTATCGTTTCTTTCTGATCTTCTGTCAGCTTTATTCCAAGACCCTCGATTTTTGATATTTCCTTTTCAGCCCGAGCCTTGTTGTACTTGACAAGAGTCTGAAGAATCTTCCCTATGTTTTTCATACCCCTGTCTACAAGGTCCATGTTCTGGTCTTTAAGGACAACTTCATAGCCATTGTATGCAAAAACCTCAGCTATAGCAGACCCCATGTTGCCTGCACCTATAACACCTATTTTCTTTATTTCCATTCAATACACCTCGAATAACGGAGCCCGGCCTCTGGTACCGGAAATCCTTACTTTCTGTCCAATCTTTATCTGGCCTTCTGATTTGCTTTCGCCAACAAAGCCCGAGATTAGAGGGCCTTCGCCCAACCTGACCACAACATAAGTATATGGAACATCATCAACAAAATTCCTGCCGGGAATGTGCTGGACTGTAAAAGATGCAACAACTCCGGTCCCTTTTGTTTCCTCTTCTGAAATGTCTGATGACTGGCACTTCAGGCAGAATTCAAATGGAATTGATGACTTGTGGCCGCATTTCCTGCAGCGATAACTCAAAATCAAATTCCCGGTGGTGTTTCCTGATTTATCCATTACTTCACCCTCCTGAATATGCTTACTGTGACTGATCCCCCGGTGGCCCCTACATTGTGTGCAAGTGCATAATCTGTATTCGAAAGCTGCCTCTTTCCGGCTTCCTGAAACATCTGGTCGTAAATTTCAACAATCTGTGCAAGGCCAGTAGCACTTACAGGGTGGCCTTTTGCTTTCAGGCCTCCTGACGGATTAACCGGTATTTTTCCATCGCGCATGGTCTGGCCTTCAAGCGTAGCTTTTCCAGCCTGACCCCTCGGGAATAAGCCTATATCCTCCAGGGCTACTATCTCGGCTATTGTAAAGCAGTCGTGAACCTCGGCAAAATCAATCTTTGAAATTTCCACTCCTGCTTCTTTTAAAGCCTTTTCAGCTGCAATGCGGGCTCCGGGAATTGTGGTAAGATCATCCCTGTCCTGGAGAGCAGCAGGTGAACCCGCCCTCACGGAGGATTCCAGCGCAACGAGCGTATCGCTGTGCTTTCTTGCATATTCCTCGGACACAAGCAGCACAGCCGATGCACCGTCAGAGAACGGACAAGCATCGTACAGCTTGAGAGGATAGGAAACCATTCTTGAATTGTAGTAGTCATCCCATGTTATTTTTTTCTGCAGATGCGCCTTGGGATTGTCGAGGGCGTTTGTGTGGTTCTTGATGGCAACAGAGCCCAGAATGTCAGTCTGGAGCCCGTATTTATTAAGGTAAGCATTAGCAATGGTTGCATATAGCCCCGGAAAAGTCGCACCTGCCTCGGCCTCGTACGGATAGTCCGCAGCCATGGCAAAGTAAGTTGTTGAATCCAGTGTGCTTATATGGGACAGCTTTTCCATTCCAACGAGCAGAATTACGTCATGAAAACCTCCTGCTATGTTAACGTAGGCCTCCCTTAAAGCCCCGGATGAACTCGAGCAGGCAGATTCAATTGTCATAGAAGGCACTTCCGGTATGCCAAGTGCGGTGTTTATTACAGGCCCGATATGAATCTGGTCTTCAAGAATTCCAAAGGCGTTGGACACTAATGTGAGTTCGATGTCCTTCACCGGTATTCCGGCTTTTTCCACTACATCCCTGGCGACAGAAACAGCAAGTTCCCTTCCTGTTTCCTTCAACTTACCGAATTTTGTCATAGACGCTGAAAGAAGCATTGGCTTTATCATCGGCAATCTATGATTTATCTGAGAACGATATATATTACTTTGCGAAATGCCTGAGCCCTGCAAACATCTGATTTTATTGGTTTGTATGGGCCGGTGTTATAGGCTTCAGAATGCTATAAAAACGTTTGAATTCCTGCGAAACTAAGAAACATTAAAATATCAAAATTTAGTATAACACATGGTCACCTATGTCACGGAGAAAAAAATTTTTGGATGGCCTAGAAGACGACGCCAGCTTTGAAGAACTCGAAAAAGATATTTTTGGGGAGGATGATTCAGCAGGTTACAAGACTTCAAGGAGTAATTCTCGTCCTGTCTCTGGGAAATAATGTTGTCTCCCTGATGTTTGGAAGGTTGAAGAGAATCATCGTTAACCTTTCAAGCCCTATCGCCCAACCGGCGTGAGGAGGCATCCCGAACCTGAAAGCCCTTATATAAAATTCAAAATCCTCAACTTTCAATCCTTTTTCCAGAAATCTTTTTTTAAGCATTTCAGGATCATGAACTCTCTGTGCGCCTGACGTAAGTTCTATCTCTTTATACTGAAGGTCGAATGAATTTGTAAGCTTAGGATCGTCCTCTTTAGGAATAGTGTAAAACGGCCTCAGGGACGCCGGCCAGTCTGTTATGAAATAGAATCCGTCAAATTTGGAACCTATTATCCGCAGCTGTTCAGTGGAAAAATCCTCACCAAACGGAAGATCCACAGATTCTTTCCTGAGCATTTCCCTGCACTCCTCATAGGTTATTCTGGGAAATGGGACATCTGGTACTTTGACATCTATCCCATTTCTGCTGAGCTCTTCCCCGATTTCGCTGTTCAACATTTCCACACCGCTTCTTACAGCATTTTCAAGCATTGCCATTGCGTCATTGTGGTCGGAAAAGCTCATCTCTATATCAATCGAAGTGAACTCATTAAGGTGCCTTGTCGTGTTATGTTCCTCAGCCCTGAAAGCAGGCCCGACTTCAAACACCCTGTCCATTCCGGCGGACATGAGGATTTCCTTGTACAGCTGTGGTGACTGGTTAAGGTAAGCCTCCTTCTCAAAGTACTTCACACCGAACAGATCCGCTCCTCCTTCTGTTGCTGCTGCAACGATCTTTGGTGTGTGCACTTCAACAAAAGAATTCTCCTTCATGAATTTCCTTATGCCCCACAGAATGGCACTTTCTCCCTTGAAAATCAGGTTCTTTTCAGGCTTCCTGGCATCGAGGAACCTGTTGTTGAGTCTTGTGTCAAAATCTGCCTCTACCGGATCGACTACACCCAGAGGAAGTGGAGCCTCAGAACGGTTGAGTATTTTTACAGTTGATGCAGAGATTTCCATCCCGAACTTGCTCACTGATTTCTTGTTAAGCTTTCCCTCAACTTCAATGACTGATTCCCGGTTCAGTGATGCGATTTCGTCGGAGTTTGCAAGATCACCACGCCTTACAGTAACCTGCACTAGCCCGGTGTTATCTCTTGAAACTATGAATATCAGGTTCTTGAGAACCCTGATTTCCTGTATCCATCCCGCCAACATAACCTCTGATTCGTCCGGGAGGTCCTGAAGTTCCCGGATGTATGTCCTCTGCATGGGTTCGACAATGGCAGGTGATTAATAAAAATACCTACTCTCATTCCGAGTCTCGTTCAGTAACAGTGGAAACACCATTTTTCACGGCATGAACACCTGTTGAATAATATATATACTGGATTTGTTATATTGAAGCGTGAACAATAAGAAACTGCTTGTACTGGTTGTACTGGTCCTCGCATTTCTTGCGATTTCTTCGATTAATTCTGCAGCGCAGCAGAAGTCGGTTGTCATAATTCACCTCAATGAGGAGATAGATCCCGGCTCGGCACATATGGTGACAAGTGCACTATCCGGCCTTACGCCTCAAACCACAGCTGCAGTCGTAATAGAGATGAACACACCTGGAGGGCTGCTCGAGAGCATGCTCCAGATGGTTACGGCAATAAATGCTACTGAGGCTGCCGGGATTCATGTTTACACGTACATACCTGCTGACGGGATGGGTGCCTCCGCAGGATCCTATGTTGCAATGGCCACAGATCGTATAGCTATGCGACCCGGGTCTTATATTGGGCCGTCCACCCCGATAGTGGTCGGAGGCTCTGCCCTGCAACAACAGCATACAGAGGCGGCAATGCAGTCACTTATGGTGAGCATGGCCCAGTCCCATGGCAGGAACACGACTGCCGCAAGCGTTATGGTTTCCAATAATACGGCGTATGATGCCCAGACTGCTTACAATATCGGAATAGCGGATCAGCTTTCTTCAAACCTTTCCACGTTCCTTGCATCTATGAACCTGAGTTCCTACACTGAAATTAACGTGAATCCCTCGATCTATGATAATTTCATAAGTTTTCTAAGCAATCCGTATGTTGATGGGCTCTTCATATTAATCGGAGCCATAGCGATTCTGTTTGATTTCTACCATGGAAGTATTGTGCTTTCAGCAATTGGAATTACACTCATTGCCCTTGGGCTGCTGGGAGCAGAGGCAATAAGCGCATCTGTTGTCGGAATTGCACTTCTTGTCTTTGGTGCTGTCCTGATATTCCTGGAAATGAAAACGGGACACGGTGCCGCGCTGATCTCAGGCGTGGCGGTAGGCCTGGTGGGAACATTCCTGCTTGCTTCTCCGTACTCTTCCTCCAACCCCGGTTACTCTCCATCCCCTTACGGATCTTCCGAAATTGTAGTTTCAGTAATCATGTTTATACTGGCTGTTGTTCTAGCACTCTATCTCAGGAAAGTGGTATCTGCCATGGCAAGAAAAAAGTATACGGGTGCTGAGGCACTTATTTCCAAGAAAGGTGTTGTGAAGAGGGCGCTTAATCCAACAGGTTGGATTTCCATAGAAGGAGTTCAGTGGAAAGCCGTAAGCGACGACAAGAGCACCATACCGGTAGAAGCGGAGGTAGTAGTTGTGGGAAGGGATGGCCTTACCCTCATAGTGAAAGAGGCCCATGAAATAGGCTGAATTTACTTATTATTTATAAAGGTAGATAAGATTGGCTAACATGGCTCTGTCCATTTTAGGGTTCGATGTAGGCGGAACTAAAATCTCTGCCGTAGTGGGAAATGAACACGGGGAGATACTGGCTAATGTAAGGCTTCCAACTGTAAAGCATCTCGGCAAGAAACGACTCACAGAGGAACTCGTTTCCATGGGTGTTGAGGTTCTCAAAAAAGCCGGAGTCAGGAAACCCGATTATATAGGCATAGCCTTTGCCGGATTTGTCAGTTCAAGCACAGGAAAGATACTTGCATCCCCTAACATAATAGGCCTCAAGAACTTCAACATTGCAGATGCGATAGAGAAGTATTTCGATGCCCCGGTAACACTTGAAAATGATGCCACTGCTGCTACCATTGCAGAAAGGCTCTTTGGATCCGGCCGCGATACAGACGATTTTGTTTACATGACCCTCAGCACCGGCATTGGTGGAGGTGCGTTTGTTAATGGGAAATTGCTCAGAGGAGCTCATGGGCTTGCCGGTGAAGTCGGGCATATGGTAATCATGTCCAATGGCCCTGTTTGCGGTTGTGGCAGAAGAGGGTGCCTTGAAGCGATTGCCGGAGGAAGAGGAATTGCGAGGAGAGTTTCCGAGAACATAAGTGCTGTCAGGGATTCGGAGCTATTTTCCAGGATGAGGCCAAATGAGATCAACGCAAAGAGCGTCTTCGAATCGAAGAAACATGGTGACATGTTTGCACAGCTTATAGTAGAGGAAACTTTGTATTACCTTTCTGTAGGAATAGTGAATATCATAAATATTCTGGACCCTGAACTGATTATCATAGGCGGAGGAATATCGAAAGCGGGAAATGAACTGTTCCAGCCATTAAGGGCTGCCATAAAGGAGGAGTTCAAGAATACAGAACGGCCTGTTAAAATTGTCAAAGGCCTTGACAACGGATCTGATCTTGCGACAATTGCGATTCCGTTGTATTACAGAAAACAATGATTGCAGACTGCTGAAGTTACATTGAAATATGTCCGCATAAAATTCCCGTTTCTGGACCGTCTAAGCAGAAGCATTCTGATAAAATTAATTGGGTTTTATATGTGCCCTCCAACATAGAACGATGAGATCAGGATGAACAGCACCGTTGCTGATATCCATATAAATGGCCTGTCACGCTCCTTAATGAAGATGAGTATCTGCAGCATCACTCTCCCGAACGGGCTGAGAAGAAGAATCAGAACTCCCAGCTGGATTATTGCGAATGGCTTCATTGCTAAGCTTCCGGAAATTATGCCATGAACAGAATATGGAAAGAATCCAGTAATCTGCCCGATCCCCATGAGCTGGGCCGCGCTGAATCTGCCATATCCGGTTTGCCCTGAGAGAAGATCATCTGCAATTCCCAGTGATACTATTCCAACTGAAATTATTACACTCCATATCAGGTATCCTGACAGGAGCGAGGAGGACAAATTCCTTGCGGTTTTCTGTGAATTTTGCCTTCTCCTGATCATCCTGTGCTCAATCACATGCTCACCCCGAAACCTTTTAACAGCATTTCCACCCCTACAAACAGTATAATCACAGCGAATACTTTCCTGATGCTGGAGCTCTTCACCCTCTTCAGAATTCTTGCACCTGCGATTGCCCCTATCGCGACTCCCACAGCCACAGGGCCTACAATAAAGGGATCAACATCACCTGCAAAAAAGTAAATTGCAGCGCTTGCCGCGGCAGTCACGCCGATCATGAAATTTGATGTTGTTGTGCACACCTTTGTCGGGAGTTTCATTGCCAGGTCCATGGCCAGAAAGTTGAAGGCTCCGGCTCCAATTCCGAGAAGCCCGGAAACGACCCCGGCACCGAAAAGCATGCCCGAGCCTGCCTTCACACCTGTTACATTGTACTTTACTTCCCTGTTTTCTGATTCATCGAAGTAACTGCAGTTAAGCGAGAGTTTTTCTGAAATATGATCGCTTACTGCAGACGGCTTCAGTAGCTGTTTTTTCCTCGTCAGTACAGGAATCAGGGTTACCAGGAGTACCGCACCGAAAATAACCATTATTATCCTGCCTGGAACCATGTGCTCCATGTAAGCACCCATAATGGCACCTGTTGCAGTAAAAATGACCAGGAAAGTGCCGACCTTGATGTTTGATATTCCGTCTCTAACATATCCGGCCGCAGATCCCGATGAAGTTGCAATTGTTGCAACGATTGACGCACCAATCGCAAAAGGCACTGGAACCCTGAAATAAAGTGTCAGGAAAGGAACAATCAGGACTCCGCCTCCCAGGCCGCACAGGGCTCCAATAATTCCCGCAAGTATTGATGCTGCAATCAGCATTGCAACATATACCAGATTTATGTCGTACATGAAGTTCCCCGAATCGCATTTATGCTGCCTCTGATGGATGCTGAAGGTTACTTTTTTTCAGCCCTCCACTTCAGGCAGCCTAATTGGGCACATCCGGAAATGATGTATTCATGGAGGAGGGATGTATTCCGACTCCAGTTTTGCTTCTTCCTTCAGTTCACCAAGCCTTTCCAGGATCCCGTCATATATGCTCTGTTCAAGTGTCATTCTGTGTGAGATCTCCGTGAATAAAGCCCTCTTGAAGGAAACCGGCAATCCCTCAATGAAATTTCTGGAATCTATCCTTGTTCCGGAAAATTCAGAGAGAATCATTTTTGCAATATTCTCCGGGACAGTAAGCTGAAATGCTTTCAGCTTTCCACCGAACAATCCTTTGACTTCCTTCTCCAGAGGAGTTCCGCGGAACTTCTCCAGCCTGTTTTCATCAAGAAGCACATTAATAGAGTACAATATTTTCACCTCCCGGCATTTGCCTCCATCGGCATCAGATCGACTTCAAGGTTGCTTCCCTTCTCATGCGCATATTTCTCGTTTACGAAGGGATAACCATATTTTCTCCACCACTTCACAACTACGTCATAGACTTCTTTTCTCATTATTTCATTAGGTGGCCTTACACCTTCGAGTACGAGACCCCTGAGGAAACTTCCGCTGAATTTCTCCTTCTGGTCGACATGGTTGCAGTAACCGCTGTAGGCGATTTCATTGCAAACCGGGCAGTACCAGAATTCCCCCATGTTCTGTGGAATTATGTCCAGCCCATGATCCACCTCATTCGGTGAGGCCTCTATTCCAAAGCTGGGAAGGCCCTCACTCCATAGTTTCTGCGTTGCGTAAGGATCATAGTAATCGCCCATTGATGCATGATCCCTTCCAAACATATGGCGGCAGCAGCCAAGGTTTTGCCTGATTATGCCATGAAGCAATGATTCAATGGGGCTCCCGTATCTCATGTCCCAGAGGGTCATGGAAACCAGTTCCCGCTCGGGTTTTATGTAACCGCTCCTGTTAATTACCTCGTGACCTTCCAGAATAGCTTCATCCACGTAGTCCCCGGTTCTTTTGGCACCGATTACTGCGTTCACCATAAGGCCGTCACATGGGCCGCAATCCCCTGAATAGGCTGCACTCTTCATCAAGGCTTCATGGCCTATGTGCGGTACGTTCCTTGTCTGATGAACCATGACGGTTTTCCATCCCCTTCCGGCCATTTCCTTCCTGCTTTCGAGAGGAGGAATCCAGAATCTGTCATATGGTCCCCTGAAAACCGGCTCATTAATGATGGTGTACTTTCCTGCGAGTATGACCGGGTTCATTGACCTGTAAATCGCATAACCGACATGCTTCCCGTCAAGAGGCGCCTTCACGACCTCGGAATTCCTGTCAGGCGTTCCGAATGTCCGTTGTGCAATGTCCTTGCTGTCAATATGGTAGATTTCCTCTATGTCAAGAAATGCAAAAGGCACGCCGTCCTTCAGCGTCAGAAGAAGCCTGTCGCCTTCACTGACATCAAGAGACCGGTAATCTTCCTCAGAAACATCGAACATGAGCGGAAACGGGAAAAGCCATTCGCTCAATAGCCTTCTTTCCTTCAGCACCCTCTCAACTTCACCGCTCGTCATTGAACCTTCTACAGGGCTGAAAAACCCGTAGCAGGTTGACATTATCTCTCGGTAAACGTTTCTCAGGACTGTTTCGTTGTTTGTTGTTGACTTTATCTCGAATGCTGTGCATCCTGCTATTGCACTTTCTGCTTTGTCTCTGTCTCTTATTACACGATCCACTATTTTTCCGCCGTATGGCGGAGGAATATCCATTCTCACGTACTCACCTCCTGTTCAATTATATTCTTTACAGTTCTATGCTTAGTCCCCCACTCGTTTGTCTCGGGGTCGTACCTCGTATTTACGAACACATGCCAGTTCTTGTCATCCAGCCTGGGGAAGTCTGCACGGTTGCAGTATACAGGCCACCTTGTTTCCTCCCTCGCAAAAGTGTGCCTGATTACTGCCTCAGCAGTCCACACCCTGTGATGGAGTTCCCAGGCACGCTGAAGCTCATGTAGATCTGAAGCGCAAAGGTTGGCAAGGTCCTCGTGAAGCATGCCGAGGAACTTTATTCCACGCTCCAGAAGCGGCTTGTTGGTGGTGTACATGCTTTCGTACCCTCCACAGTATTCTCCCATTATTTTTTCCAGTCTCTGCAGGCCGGAATTTGGGCTCAGGCATATGGGACTGACTGTTCCTCCGAAGATCATTGCCCTGCTCAGCTCCTGATTCTCAAGAGGCAGGAAAACCTCCTGTTTCAGTTCCTGTAACTTTGATTCATCAATCTCCGGGTCCTTTCTCTCGCGGTCCGTTACAAATTTTACCGCCGATTTGGCAGCTATTCTCCCCTCTGTGAATGAACCGGATGAAAATTTGTGCGCACATCCGCCCACCGTATCTCCTGCTCCGAAAAGTCCCTCTATAGTAGTCATCCTGTTGTAGCCCCAGTTGTAATCATCAGGAGCGATATCGGACGGTCCGCTTACCCATGCCCCGGCCTGAGCTGCATGTGAGCCCATGACGTAAGGTTCGGTAAGTACCAGTTCTGAAGGCTCTTTCTTGGGATCTATTCCCTGAGAGGCCCATGTTATGGCCTGGCTTATGGTCATGTCCAGGAAGTCCTCCCAGCCTTCCTCCTCTTTCTCTTTTGAGTCGAGTACATCCTCCGTGTGCATCAGTATAGGAGATGCACCTTCACGGACCTCCCTGAGCATAGAGTCGTTTCTCATGCAGGTCGGGAACGGCTTGGAGTCCACATAATTGCCATAAAGTTTCCTCTGTTCCTCCACGTTCTTCTTCTCATAAAGTTCCCCATTTGCATTTGTTGCTGCAGTCTTAAGAACAAGGAACCACATGCCCACCGGCCCGTAACCGTCTTTGAACCTTGAGACGACAAGCTTGTTTTCCATTAGTGTCATTTCAGCACCTGCAGGTATAATCAGGCCATATGCTGAACCACTGCTCCATGGGGAATACCAGGTTCTTCCTGCAGCCTCACCGACTGATCTTGGCCTGAATATGTGTGTTGCTCCTCCTGCACATACTATTACGGCCTTTGATCTGAAAACGTAGAAAGTCCCGTCATTAACGTCAAATCCAATCGCACCTGCAACCCTGTTTCTGTTGTTTTTGTCCATCAGGAGATGCGTGATCATTATTCTCTCATACACTTCTGATGCTGCCTTTCTTGCAGCTTCCGCAACAATCGGCTTGTACGATTCGCCGTGAATAAGAACCTGAAACCTGCCCTCTCTCTTGTATCTCCCGCTTTCCTTATCGTGCACGATTGGAAGTCCCCATTCCTCGAAGAGATGCACCGTGGAATCAACATGTCTGCCTATGTCATATACAAGATCTTCCCGGGTGATCCCCATCAGATCCGAACGAACGTATCTTACAAAATCCTCAGGAGTGTTTTCTCCCCACTCCGTACCCATGAAGCAGTTTATTGCCGACAGTCCCTGGGCAACAGCTCCACTCCTTTCCATCTTCGCTTTCTCAACTATGACTATTTTCAGGCCCTTTCCCCAGTACCTTGCCTCATAAGCTGCACCAGTACCGGCCATTCCCCCGCCTATTATCAGAATATCGCTATCTACAGTTCTGGTTTCCATGCTCTTTCACCTCCGTATTGTTTCCTTTCCCGGGGTCGCAATTCCTTTCAAAGTCACCGGAACACTATTTTCGTTAGAGAGCTGCTCACTATCTATCGAAGATGAATTTTCAGTGTCCATCCCGTCTGGCAGCTTTATTGAATCCCACTCCGTAGTCCTGATTGGGAATTCGAATTCCTTTGTCATAAGACCGTTTCTGTAAACAATCTTCCAACGGACGTTCTGTTCTTTTGTATCACGATGCACCGTAACCTGATGATTCAACGGAGCAAAATCCGCGTATCCCCTCACATCGATTGCATTCTCGGGGCACGCTTTCACACAAGAGTAACATTCCCAACAAAAACTCGGCTCTACTGTGTATGCCTTGTTGGTAACAGGGTCAAGTGCTCTAATCCCAGACGGGCAAATATTCACGCACTCGCCATTCCCTGTACACTTATCAGTATAAGTGAATGTTGGCATTGAAGATCAGGCATATATTCTGTAACGACTTATGAATTTATTGTGACAGTATCTATCACTATATTTAGTGATTGTATAATTATTCTCTCGAAATCCATATTAATTTCGTCGATATTACTAAGTTAAAAAACGACGAATTTCTAATCTGGAATTGACGTATCCATGGCGCTTTTAATCGATATTGCTCAGGTGAACTTCCTTAGGGCAGGCCGTTTTGCTTTTTTATTTTTATATAATAATATTAATTGATGTGTTCCATGAATCGATAGTAACCAGACACTCTTAATTATAAAAATTAGTGGGTTGTTATAGACCCTTATACTAAAATTATTTTCAGGGAATTATCGTTTGGCAGGTGAACTCTTTAGTGATTTACCTTTTATATAATCCCTTATGTCCACCATCATGAGATTTTTGCTCGGGCATGCCTCTGCACAATTTCCGCAACCTATGCACGAAATTCTGTTCGAATAGCCTTTATTCAGGAAATCTGTTCCAAGAGGTATGGATGTAGGGCACGGTGACTCACACTCCCTTGTTTTGCATGTTCTGCATACATCAGTCTCCCTTACCTTTATTCTGAAGAATACTTTGTTGAATATTCCCGCAAGAGTTCCAAACCCGCACCATCCATGTCGTGCACAGCTGTATGTTCCGAATACGGGAGTAAGGAAGTAGAAAATCCACCAGATGTAGTTAAGAATGAACATTCCATAAAAATCGAGAGGGTTTATTGTAACCATTCCAAGCTTTATGGGGCCCATGATGCCCATCTGCTGAAGGGCGTACAGAGAGAATGATGCTACCATAAATGCAAAGAAAACCCATCTGAGGTAAGGCCACAAAGAACTGTTCTTCTTTGGCCTGAACTGATCATAATACACGTTTGTCCACATGTGGGCTGCCATGCATACCAGGTTGCACTGAGCCTTCCTTCCAAACAGTACTGATGCAATTATTATTGCAGCCAGTGAAACCACCAGTGCTATTAGCGGGATCGCGAAAAGCATGCCGCTCATTCCGAAGATGTAATAAGGAGTGTAGAAGGGAATCAGAATAACGAAAACCGGTATCCCTGCTATAATGGCAAGTGCCCAGTTCCTCACTGATCTGTTTCCGGTTTTCCTGTACCTCTCAAATACCAGGTAGCTCATTTCCGATCCCATCATTATGGCATAGAACGGTGACATTGTAGTCGTCATAAGGAGCATGAATGAAGACCAGAAATATGCAAATGGAAGGTTGACACTTAAGCCCATGTGATAAGCCATCAGCCCCATCTTCCATGGATCAAACGGGAACAGCCACCAAAGAGGATTGCTGAAATCTATGGAGTGTACCATCCCGGCAGGCAGTGACGAGAAAACAAAAGAATAGCCCACTGATGATTTCGGGAATATTGCGTCTGAAGCACTCATCCCAAGAGTTGTCACACCGAAACTCATGGCCAGTTCAGCACCGTTTATAAGAAGAAGAAGCAGGAAGCTGTATGAGTAATTGTGGCTTATCTGCCTTCTTTCCTGCCTGTAGGTAACAAGGAAGAAGTATGAAATCATCGAAACAATCATCGCTGCAGATATCAGGTAAAGATCGCTTTTGATCGAGAATGATGAAAGACCGAGCATCATAAGAAAATCTGACGCTGCAAGAACGATGGCAAGAATCTGCATATCAGAGGTTTTTCTCCTCATCTGTATAACATACAGAAAGACGATGTTAACTGCCATAATTGATGCAGAAAGTATGACAGATGCCAGAATTGCAGTCTTGCTGAACTGGATGAAGAAGTTGGGCATCAGGGCCATGGAAAAGGCAAATGTGGCAAGCGCGATTTCCGAAATATCCTTTTTCTTCTCTGAAATTGCCAGGAAAAAGGCCCCATCAACTAGCATCATCAAGGAGAAATCAGGATTGTTTATGGCTAGCAAAAGAGGGTTGCCGGAATGTGGCAGCACCACAGACGCATAAACATATCCCATAGAAAGTTCGTACAGGATCAGAATCAAAACCAGAGTGGTTGTGTACTTTATGTCTTTTCTCCATTCCACTTTAAGGTCCCTTGATTTGACCGGATAGCCAGCTGCAACCGCAGAAGCTAAAAGTACTGAAACGCCAAAATAGAGGTTGCCACCCCAGAAAATTATGTATGAGGCAATTATGGTGCCCAGACTCATGTAGGCGATGAAGGAAAACACAAGCAGCAGTAATCTGCTTGAGATGGTTTTCCTGCTGAAAACTGAATAAATCAAGTAGAACCCTACAACCATCATTGCCCCTATGTAAACAAGGAGCAGCAGTTCATTGAACGACATCTTTTTGAGAAAACTCAGCCCATATAAGAACTTTCCAGAATTTTACCAGGCAAAATTAAAATATATTAAGCTCCCCATAAATGATTATTCTGTTCTTCACCCGCTCATTACTGGTATTGACGGGAAATATACACTAAACAACAGGGCTTGAAATAAACTTAATATTGTATAAAAAATACGCCAATGTGAGATTTCTCCCTTTTGTCATGCTGACGGAAGTAGTAATGACTGCTTTCCTGGCATACGTTATACTGTTTGCTTATGATCACAGGCGCACAATAAATTTCAGGCAGAGGGCCCTGGTTCTGATAGCACTTGTTATGATGGGCAGTATGCTCAATTCACTCGCTTATTATCTCGTTTCCAGCAGGGACTTCCTTAGCACAATTATTGCAGTGAACATATCGATGATCTCCATGTCTGTCACATTACTGGTACTACTCCTTCAATATGCAACAGGTAAAAGCCAGGAACAGTTGAGAGGCAGTTTTACAACTACATTTGCTGTGCTTCTCGTGTATAATGAAATATCAATGGGAGTTTTTGTCTATGCCCTGGCCTTTGGGTACAACTCTGTAATAGTGAATGGTTCTGCTTTAACAGATTTTATAGAAATTCTGAGCCTTGGAGTCAACGGATATCTTTTTATTGCCCCCATGGTAGCTGAAATGAGCATTTTCTTCTTACTGAGACCTGTGACTGGAACTCATCGCATCATCCTGCTTTCCCTGCTTATAACCGCAGCAGTTTCACCTACAATTACGGGCAATTATTCTTTCACCCAGGCAGGCTCCCTTCTTGTGCTGATTGTGATGGTAGCCTTTGTTATGCTTCTAATTGGAAGAATGATGAAAGAATACGAATTTGGAAGCAGGAAGTTCAGGCTCCCATGGGTATTTCCCATATTTCTGCTGATGACGATCGGGACACTTTTCGGATCATTTTACAATGGAGATTTTGCAACTAAATGGGCGATATATGGGGCAAGCATGGTTTGGGGAATGGCCTTTTATTTTGTCTATTCACTTGGCATCAATGACGGCAATGTTGCGGATGGAACATCTGAGGTGTCTTCATAGCTGATAATGTTGACATAAAAATCCGCTTTACCTGCAGAATCCGGAAAATCCAGAGCCGCCGACGGGATCCGAACCCGCGACCTCGTGCTTACCAACGTGGAAAACTATACCACCACTGTCTAAACATAAGAAGGAACTAATTAAGTGGATGAACCAGAAAGGATTTGAAAATAATTACAAAGCAAGCATATTGAGATATCTTAAACCATTAGAAAATAAGGAAACAAGAAGCACTGCGGATCTGAGAGAATTTGTTGCCCAGAGTTCTTCTAATATGGTGTTGACTGTAACTAGGGCTTACATTAATTTTCTCTTGGATAATGAATTGATATCAGAAGATGCGGCAATTTATTTCAGGAGAGCATTGCCTTCAAGGAGTTCTGAACCGGATGGTTACGTTCCAACTGATGAAAGTGTCAAAGAAGCATTTAACAAGATTAGAAAGGAAAGAGACCGCCTCTTCTTCCAGATTCTTGCATTCTCTGGAATAAGAATTACTGAGCTTGTAAAAATGTTAAAAGAATTCGATAAATCCAGACTTATAACTGAAAATGGAATTTCAAAGTATCCCCTCAATTACAACAGAGGTGACAAGAGGTCTCAATATGTCTACTTGCCTTCGGAGTTGACAAAAAGACTTCACAGATTTTACATCCATAAAGATACAGTCTCAAGAGAACTAAGAAAATACGGTATAGCGCCTAAATATCTCAGAAAATGGTTCTACAACTTCCTGATAATGAATAATGTTCCTGAGTCAGTAGCAGATTTCATCGAAGGAAGATCTCCCGAATCAGTCGGATCCATGCATTATCTTGCTAAGGTCAAACAGGCCGATTATTGGTACGAGAAAGTTATTTCTGTAATGATGAACAAGCTATTATAGCTCAAATTTCTGTTAAATAGAAAGGTGAATATTTGTTTAAGATAGATGCTGATTACAAAGGACTTGACGATTTTTTCCATACCGATAGGCCCAATGATATAACAAACCACCACTCTATAAAAGAGAGATTGTCTGAATTATCAACTCTTTATATTACAACCATTCCCAGCCATGAAATCTTAACATTACAGAATTATATTAATATTTCAATGTCTCTGTATTCTTTGAAACCGTGCAATAACCCAATCCTCTTATTTACCCTTATTTAGCTCCTTGGTATGATATTGATATATGAACAATGAGTTACAGAGAGGTGTTGTAGGTTATGCCAGAGTGTCAACCAGGGAACAAGATCTTACATCACAGGTTGAGAGGATCCAGAAATACATCACAGATACAAGAATGATTCCTGCAATAGAAGGTGCGATATTTCAGGAAAAATTCACCGGAACTTCAAGCCAAAGGCCTGAAAGGATAAAGATATTAAAACTGGCAGAACAGAAGAAAATTGACCTGATTATCTGCACTAAATTGGACAGATGGGGAAGGTCCTTGAAGGACCTGATTGAAACCCTCAACTTTCTGGAATCAAATAACGTTAGCATGATATTCCTGGACCAGAACATAGATCTCAGGACACCAATGGGAAGGATGCTTTTTCAGATACTGGGAGCCGTAGCTGAGTTTGAACGAAATCTGATTGTCGAGAGAACACAGGAAGGAAAGATGAGGGCAATGCTGCATGGAACAAAATCCGGAAGGCCTATGCATGGTCCTCTTAAACAATTACCTGAAAAGGCCATAATTCAGAGATATAAAGACGGTGCTTCGATAAAGACCCTTGCAGCAGAATACAAGGTTGCACCGAATACAATAAAGAAGAGGCTTGTTATGAGAGGTGTTAAGATAAGATCGTGGAAAGCATGATTTCTCGTCATCATTAGGAGTGGCTGCCCTATTTTCAGGCATAATCGTGTTTCCCCTCTATCGATAGATACCATGGATTGACCCCTACCCCTCCTACCCTCTGACAGTTACAAAAGAATGTTACTTCTCACTATAATTATATAGCACATGAAAAACAAGAATTGTGGTTTTGTGGATTAAACACCGTCTGAAACGAAGTTCCTGTGGAATACCCACAAATGAATTGTGGTAACCACTCATATGAATCTCCCACTATGGTCCCTTTTTCTTGATTTGGCCACACGGGATTTTGCAGGATCCTTCTTCTCATTGTTATCCTGATTGTTACCTTCCATGACTGCAAATGCCCTGACATATTCATCGGGATTGCGGTTTATGCATATTCCCTTTCCCTCAACTTTCTCGCAGTCTTCAAGAGTGAAGTATCTTGTTACGAAACCATGCCATTTCCCCATGCGTCCAAGTTTCTCACGGTCTCTCTTTTCTTCAATCTCTCTGACAAATCCTTCCGGAGGGTTCCACTGTTTGCATTTGCCAACTCCCTCGTGAAATTCGCATTCCTCCTTGTTGTTGCACCATTTTTCTTCTCTGGACTAGAGACCTTCTTCCACGATGTATCCTTTGTGTGTTTGAGGGTTGAAAAATAGATATTTTTCCGGATTGGTAATGGGAACATCGCTGGAACAGATATACTTGTATTCTCCATGAGACAGGTTGCTGAGTTCTTCATAGGAGCTGTAAGTCTTGTTTTCCTCAATGGAAAACCAGCAGCCCCCCGCACCTATCATCTTTAGTTTTTCGTCAACGTCGATTTCTTTCATTGTTGGATTATCTTCCAACTGGAATAAAACGGTAATGAAATTTGTTTTTACCGGTATTACCAACATAATCCGAGGTAAAAGTTTATTCACCACTTGTTACCTAATACCCCTCTTTCATGAGATTCGAAGTATCGGTGCTATTTCCATCCACATAAATAGTAAAATTATGGTTTTCAATTTTTCATAAAGAAATCTTGGCTTTAATCAGAATGTGCTAAACTGCGCGACTCCGACAACACGGTCGATGACGATTGGAAACACCCTGAAAGAAACTGACTGTATGATGAGATGGCTTCATTAACCTGAGTGTAGTTGTTAATTTCGTTGATTACTTCTGTAATATTGTGGGCCTCCCTGATTATCGACTTGGAGAAATTGTTTATAACATTGTTCTTCAAATCGTTCATGACGTCTTGAGCGGTCTGATTTTGAAGGAGCTTCGGACTCGTGGCAGAACCAACTTGCATGAAAATCCCATCTACAAGGATGAAAGGTATTTTTTCCGAAAAGTCATAATCCTTGAACAGTACACTATCTGTTAAATTTAACTTCTGTAGTGGCTGCCAATTTGTGTTAGAAATTTCGAATCCAGTAAAATCAATGCTTGATGAAGAATAAGTCGCCCCATAGAAACTTAATCCTGGCGTGCTAGAATAAATATCTGAAGAGTTTGAGTATTCCTGTGTTACGTTCATCCATATACCACGCTCTTCTAGAGAATAATATATAGACCAACTTTCTGCTGTGCAGAATGGGCATGCTTCTGAGCCCACGTAAAGTACCCAAGTTTTCGAGTTTGGACTGGTGACATTGTTTGAAACCTTCAAAAACCCAGCAATTGATGATGGGAGAACTACTGTGTTTGTTTCTTTTTTCTTCGTAGTTAGGTTGCCGTGGTTAACAACATTTACCAAGGAAAAAGACACCACTATCACTATGGCAATAGCCACAAGCAACATTGATACAGAAGCTACCATGGATTTCATCGCCAATCACTTTCATTAATTGATTTTTGTGTTTATAAAATAATAGAATCGGACTATCCAGTATCCGTTCTATTTTTCAATATCAGACTTGCTGTCAGGAGTGCACTTATCAAGAAGAACAATCCTACAATTGCGTAATACAAGTATTGCGAATATCCAAGAGGTGGAGGATATACCGTGTAGTAGCTCGGTAATGGTTTTGTGAGAAACACTGCGGGGTACCAACCATGTCTCGGGTAACTGTAATCTGACATGTAGACGAAATAACTTACCGCAGCAATTAATACTAGACCGATAATTGCATAGGCCACCTGAATTTTGTAAGGATTGCTTTTCTCTTTGGTTTTGAACTCCGATATAATTGTACAAACAACAATCACTACAGTTGGTATAAGAAGATACCAAGGAAAAGGAAATTTCAATCCCAACGGTATGCCACTTGGTCCAAGCTTAGGGAATAGGGGAGTAACTAGTCTTGGAATCCCTATTAGCAAAAGAACTACAGCTAATAGAATGCTCGCAAAATAAAAAATGAGGCTTGATTTAGGAATATTTTCGAAGCGATTCACTGTATATCACCATCACGTAAGTTGAGGAACTGACATAGATGTGGGTAACCAATTCGAGCAAACAACAGTTGCGTCTGGATTTGACCATGATGCAGCAACACTTGCATACATTGTAGTACTCTGATATGTGTACAAAGTTGTCCCGTAGTCAGAACCGGAACCCGAGAGTGTCATGCCATAATAGAAGCTTGAAGGACCCGATACCTGGATAATTCCAGAGTCGAAATATGTAGGACCATCTGGTCCAGCTGGAAGTGTAGCTAAGTAAGTTGCACTTACCAAGATGCTCCCATCCAATATGGAAGAACTTGTGTAATCTATTGCTGCATAAACAGTATAGCTCATTACTGTATCGCCCTCGTCATAAATTCCTGCATCGACGTAAAGAACATAATCTCCTGAAGACGCACTCATTTGGTTAGTCCAAGTATAG
>OFHI01000059.1_pt1 | contig 28192 bp, 35 predicted proteins | sample 1522021 | NCBI WGS metagenome assembly OFHI01 (sample SAMEA2464839, study PRJEB22497) | soil metagenome | biome: Grassland; feature: Farmland; material: Clay | place: Australia | collected 2013-02-01 | depth 1.4 m | reverse complement strand
GTATATGGTACTCCCCATGCAGGTGTCAAAATATTATCCTCTTGGATATACTGAGGTCAACAAGGTAGTCGTAACCAAATCACGAGGTCTCCAGCTTCTCAGCAACGCAGCAATCTTCAATCATACGGGTTTACAGGGCACACACAGATTCTGGGCAAATTTCACCATACACCCGACCGTCAATTTCGGCCCTTATTACATTACTGGAGAGCCAATAAAAATGTCACTGACATGGGTTGATCAGTTCAGGACTTAGCCAATATTCTATTAATATCCACAGTCCCGGACTGTCTGCTTTCTATGCCAGAGCATTAAGGATTAGCAGAATTTGTCACGAATTCCAGTATTTGAAACTTTATAATATAATGTTTTATCCTGATGTATAGAAATGTCAGAAACATTTTCCGATCAGAAACTAAGGGAATTATTCGCCACACACTATTCTGATTGGAGCATGAAGGGGCCGGATCTTCTGTCATACAGGGAAATAGGTTACATTCCGTTCTTTGGCTCAATGATCAGGCACAGGAAAATTCCAAATCCAAGGGAGATGGCAACATTCGTTCAGAAGACTGTGCCAAGGCATCTGTATTATTCGTCAGCTTATTACAAGAAGCCGGACGAAAAGAAGATGCAGGACAAGGAATGGATGGGTGCCGAGTTAATATTTGATCTTGATGCCGATCACCTGGAAGGCGCTGAAAAAATGACATACGAGCAGATACTTGCTCAGATCAAAAAGCACACCATGAGGCTCATAGACAAATTCCTGATTAATGACCTGGGATTCGAGGAAAAGGATCTCAAGCTTCTTTTCTCAGGTGGAAGAGGTTACCACGTACACGTGGTCAATGACCGGGTCTACTCACTTTCTTCGGATTCAAGAAGAGAAATAGTCCAGTATATTGTTGCCTCTGACATCAACGCTGAAGCGTTCAGGAAAAACGTAAAGAACATGAGGAAGGCCAATGCAGGCTGGATCGAACTCATAGACAATGAGGTAGTCAGTTATTACAGTGAACAGCTCGAAAAAGCTGAATCATCAGACTCGGGGAAAAAGAAGAGAGTAATTTCGAGTGATATTGCGGAGAAGGATCATGTCCTTTTTACCCAGCCGGGAATTGAAAAGTATGCATTAATGAAAGACAGGGAGTCCAGGATCCTTGAGAAGATAATTGCAAAAACTGTGCGGGAAAACAGGGTGGAGATAGATGAGCCCGTGACAACTGACACACACCGCCTGATAAGGTTTCCGAACAGCCTTCACGGAAAGACATCCCTGCTTGTGCGTGAAATTCCTCTGGAGGATTTCAAGGAATTCGATCCTTTGAGTGAAGCAATCCCGGAGGCATTTCAGGAAGGGGAGGAGGATATATCTGTTGAAAAGGGATTCAGGATAACCTTAAACAGAGAAAACTTCAATCTTAAGGCCGGAGAACAGAAGGTTCCAAGATATCTGGCAGCCTATGCGGTAGCATCCAAGCAAGCTCAATTTTTACAAAATACTAATCAATAATGATTATCAACAAAACCTTATTATATTCTATTCAAATCACTTGAATGGTGAGTAAATAATGGAACTGAAAGACAGTAAGACACTGGAAAATTTGAAAGCTGGTTTTGCGGGTGAGTCACAGGCAAACAGAAGATATCTGTTCTTTGCCCAGAAAGCGGATGAAGAGGGAAATCAGGAGGTTGCCCAGATTTTCAGATCAACAGCAGACGGTGAAACCGCTCACGCCTTCGGGCATCTCAGGTATCTTGTCCCCGTTGGAGACCCGGTAACAGGGGAGCCAATAGGAACAACCGAACAGAACCTCAAATCAGCTATAGCCGGAGAAACCTATGAGTATTCACAGATGTATCCCGGATTTGCAAAGGTCGCAAGAGATGAAAATTTCGAGGACATCGCACACTGGTTTGAGATCCTCTCCAAGGCAGAGAAGGCTCATGCAAAAAAATATGAAGATACCCTCGCTAAGCTGAATCAGTAAACTGGTTTATATGGAACACATCAAAAGGGAGGAAATCACACCTCCCGGAGAATATGAGGCAAAGCGTACGGTAATAAACAGAAGAATAATAGAACTTGAACGCGGGAGAAGGGTTTCGACCAGGACTTTCAGCTTTCTTTTCGAGAACCGTGATATTGCAATTAACCAGATCAATGAAATGGTATTTCTCGAGAACATAAAAGACGAAGAGGAAATAAAAAAACTCATAGAAATATACAGCGAACAGATACCAGAAAAGAATGAGCTTAGCATTTCCCTCTTCATAGAATTCAGCGATCAGTCCCAGCTTGCCACGGAGCTGCCAAAACTGGCAGGGTTGGAGAATAACATATACCTGGCATTTGACGGCAATGAGCTGAACGGGATACCGGAAGAAGGCCGCTCGACTGATGTGCTCGAATCCACTCTTCAGTACCTGAAATTCAGGTTTTCCGGGGAAGAGGCAGAAATTTTCCGTAACGCGAAGAACGCATACATAGAATCGAGGCACAAGGGATATGAGGAAAGCGCAAGGATTCCAAAGGAACTGCTTGAAGCGCTCCAGAAGGAAATAATATCCTGAAACCTCTATTATTTTTTTGAATAGGCACCAATAGTCCGGCAGGGCTATATTTATGGCGAATCACCCTATCCAGACTGGATAAAGAGGAATAATATATGCCAAAATTATACATAATAAGGCATGCGCAGGTTGAGATAAAGCCGGAAATGCCACCTCCACAGTGGAGACTTTCAGCGGAGGGGAAAAAGTCTGTCCAGCCACTTGTAAGCGCTTACGGAATTTCAGATATTTCCTGCGTATACCACAGCCCGGAGATTAAGGCTGCTCAGACGGCCGCAATAATCGGGAAAGCTCTGTCCGTACCTGTCAGGGTGGATGATGATCTTAGAGAACTTGAAATGAACTCGGGATATCTTAGCCAAGAATCATTCACAGATATTGTGGGCAGATTTCTGGAAGGCGAAAATATCGACTTTTTTGAGGATTATGGTAGAGCACAGGAGAGAATAATAAGGAGCATTGAAGGAATCACCAGGGCTGAAAAAGGAAGATCCGTGGCAGTTGTATCACATGGAAGGATAATTATCGCCCTACTCAGTTATCTTCTGGGAAGAAGACTGGGAAGAGAGGAATGGAGATCAATGAAGTTTCCGGAAATTTCTGTTATTGATTTGGAGAAAGGAGTGGTGGAGAAAGGATATATGGCAAAGAATAAGCTAGCTGTATCCATATACTGATTGAAGCTCATTTTGCCATTTATTTTTTCATTAATCAGTAATTCCTTTGCTCCGGCCTGAAGTTTCCGCAGCCGGCATAACTGATGCAGATTCTCATGATGCGGATGCAAAGCTCAATAAAGAAAAGTGCGGCGACTGTTTATAATAGCCCATAACTGGAAAGGTTTGGAAAATATAATAACTGAATTCCAAATCCTAGGCTGAGTGAAAAGTCATGGCTTCATTTGGTATAACTGAAGAGGAACTGGATGTACTTCAATACATTAAGAAATTTGCTGAGACAGAGGTAAAGCCTCTTGCAAAAGAGATTGATGAAAAGCAGGAGGTTCCACAGAAACTTATTGACAGGATGAATGAACTGGGAATCTTTGCAAGCTATATACCTCAGGAATACGGAGGGGCAGGCCTGAGTTTCAGTTTTCTGGTCAGGGTCATCGAAGAACTTTCGAAAGCATGCCCAAGCACGGCGCTGGTTCTGGACGGTGCATTAACGCTTTTTGCCGAGCCGGTTCTGATGTTCGGCAGTGAATTCCTGAAGAAGAAGTACCTTTCACAGGTTGCAAAAGGTGCTGTTGGAGGGCTTGCCCTTACTGAACCGAATGCGGGCAGCGATGCTGCAGCCATAAAGACCACGGCGGTCAGGAAAGAAAACAAGTACGTCCTGAACGGCAACAAGATTTTCATATCAAACGGAAGAATCGCAGAGTTCTTCGTTGTGGATGCGGTCACTGATGAACACAAGGGGCACAGGGGAATATCAACATTTGTAGTTGATGCAGGAACACCCGGATTCGAGATAAGCAAGGACATACACAAGCTGGGAATAAGGGGTTCAAGCACAGTTGAACTTGTTCTCAACAATGTCGAGATTCCCGAGGAGAACCTCGTTGGCGAGCTCAACAAAGGCTTCAAAGTAGTCATGGAAACCCTGGATGCAGGAAGGGTTGGCATAGCCGCACAGGCTCTTGGTATTGCACAGTCAGCTTATGACGAGGCCGTAACTTATGTTATGGGAAGAAAACAGTTCGGCCAGGCTATTTCAGATTTCCAGGGAATTCAGTTTATGCTTGCTGACATGATAACCAAAATTGAAGCAGCAAGGCTGCTGACATATGCGGCTGCAGAAAAGACAAGCAACCATGAGGATGCTGTGAAATTATCGTCCATGGCAAAGCTGTTCGCTTCAGACACAGCAATGAATGTTACCACGGATGCGCTCCAACTCTTCGGCGGATATGGATACACCACAGATCTCGATGCAGAAAGGCATATGAGGGATGCAAAAATAACACAGATTTACGAAGGGACAAACCAGATTCAGAGAATAGTGATTGCAAGGGAAATACTGAAGGAGTTCAAGCAGAAGCTCTGAGATTAACCAGCATTATGGGCAAATTTACTGTATGATGCCGTGTGCATACGGCATTATACGTCCTTCCAATGACGGAGGCGCCACATCATGACAAAAAGCAGCAGGCCTGAAATGGGCGACAGAATATTATTCGAATACAAGGGCATGGAAATGAGGGGCACATTCATCCATGAAGATGATGAAATTATGACAATAAAGCTCTCAAGCGGTTATAATATAACTGCGGCCCCCACTGAGATAACGATAAAGGAAACAATCAGAAGAGAAGAAAGAGACGGGGAAAAGAAGGAAAAGCCCGAGACTGCAACCGGCACAGGAAAGAAAATGATCTCCATTCTCGCCACGGGCGGAACCATAGCCAGCAGGGTGGATTATTCAACCGGAGCAGTGAAGCCCGTTTCTGATATTCGATTTTTAACAGCACATAACAAGGAACTGGAGGAAAAATTCTCTCTTGACCTGGTGACAGCAGACAACGTTCTCAGCGAGAACATGACTCCTGAAAAATGGGTCAACATCGCAGGAAAGATAAAGGAAAGCCTCGACAGGGGACATGGGGTGGTTGTTTCTCACGGAACAGACACCATGTCATACACTGCTTCAGCAATGTCCTTTATGTTTGAAAGCCAGTCTGCGCCTGTAATATTTGTTGGGTCACAGAGAAGCCCTGACAGGCCGAGCAGCGATGCGTATCCCAACATTGAAGGTGCAATCAATTTTGCGGGATCAGATTTTGGAGAGGTCGGAATCGCAATGCACAACTCCATGTCTGACGATCAGATAGGACTTCACAGAGCCGTAAGATCAAGAAAAATGCACACAACTAGAAGAGACGCATTCGAATCTATAGGCACCAGGGAAATAGGGCGATACAGGAAAGGCAAAATTAAGATGACAGAAGAATACCGGAAGGCTGCCGGGAGCACCATCCTCAGGGGAAGCCTTGATCCCTCGGTTGCCCTGGTGTATTTTCATCCGGCTCTTTCAGCCGCCGATCTTGAGGCAATATCCGGGAACAAGAAGGCAGTGGTGTTAATGGGCACGGGTCTAGGCCACGTTGCAGACAGACTGGGAAACGCCATTGAGAAAATGGTCGAGGATGGCAGGAAAGTGCTCATGACTTCTCAGTGCCTCTATGGCTCTGTCAACCTCAACGTTTACTCCACAGGCAGATCCCTGCTCAAGCGCGGAGTCATACCGCTTGGTTCAATGCTTCCGGAAGTTGCGTACGTGAAGGCAATGTATGTGCTCGGCAATTATGATATCGGCGATTTTGAGAAGATAATGCTCACAAATTTGAGAGGAGAGCTCATAAGCCGGGAAGTTCCCAAAGGAAATGAGGGTGCATAAGATGCCTGAAGCCTCAAAACTGCCAGAAGAAAGGAAACTAATGATTGGACTGGAAATTCATTTCCAGCTTGATACCGGCAAGCTTTTCTGTTCCTGCCCTACGTATTCAGACGGTACCGAGATGCTCAGGTTCACGAGAAGACTTGTTCCCACTGTAAGTGAACTCGGCAGGATCGATCCTGCTGCAGAGTACGAGAGAGGAAGGAAACGGGAATTCGAATACATAGCAACAGATAACAGCTGCCTTGTAGAGTATGATGAAGAGCCTCCTCATGACGTGAACATGCTCGCTCTTGAAACTGCACTGATTGTCTCCAGGGCACTAAACTGCAAGATACTCGACAGGATATCATTCATGAGAAAAGTTGTTGTTGACGGCTCAAATACCTCCGGATTCCAGAGGACAGCCCTTGTCGGCCTTGACGGGCATATAGAAACATCCCGGGGCACGGTGAGAATATCCTCGGTAAGCATGGAGGAGGATTCCGCCAGAAAAATTGACAACGAGAAGCATGAAGCAGGGAAAGTGGTATATTCGCTTGACAGGCTGGGCACCCCGCTTATTGAAATAGCCACCGAACCGGATATACAGGACGGGGATCACGCGGTCGAAGTCGCGAAAAAAATCGGCTATTATGTGATGGCAACCGGAAATGCCAGAAGAGAGGTGGATTCAATCCGGCAGGATGTGAACATGTCAATGGGCTTTGGCAGGGTCGAGATTAAGGGAGTCCAGAAACTTTCACTGATCAAGGAGACCCTGAACTATGAGGTTCAGAGGCAGAGATCCCTCAGGAAGATATCAGAGATTATCTCGGACAGAGGAGGTTTCAGCGTCAGCAAATTCGACTTCACTGATGTATCCGATGTATTCAGGAAAACCGGATCGGGGGTTCTTTCCAGGGGCCTCTCTGCAGAAAACTCAATCTATGCAACTATTGCACCAAACCTGGAAGGCACCCTGAAAAAAGATACACTCAGGCTGGGAAAGGAGCTGTCTGATGTCGCTAAAGCATACGGCCTTGGCGGGATAATGCACTCGGATGAACTGCCTGCCTTCGGAATAACTTCTGAAGAACTGTCCATAGTGTATGATAAACTTGGCGGCAAAGGAAAAGGCGCCCTTATAATGGTGCTTTGCAGAGAGGATATGATATCAAGGGTAAGCACTGCTCTTGCCGACAGGATTCATAAGATAATATCAATGGGACTTTCAGAAACAAGAGGTCCGTTGGATGACGGAACAACAAAATATCTGAGGCCGCTTCCGGGCAGTGAGAGGATGTATCCTGAAACTGATCTGCCAATCGCCGTGGTCAGTCCGGAAATGAAGGGGCGCGTGGAAAACAGGATCCCGAAAAGTGGGGACGAAAACAGGAAAATGCTCGTCTCCAAATACGGGATTTCCGATCAGGAAGCACATATAATGGTCTCCGGGTTCCTCGTGGCCGATTTTGAGAAGTACGTTGAAAAGCTGAATGAGCCTAAAACTGTTTCCAGAATAATGCTTCAGACAGTTCCTGAGGTTGAAAAGAAATATCAGGCAAAGATCAGGAAGGATCAGCTTCTTTCATTATTTGAAGTAGCCTCTTCAAGTAAATGGGCGCGTGCCAGTCTTGAGAAAGCCCTTGAATTAATGGCCAGTGAAAAACTCGAGGTAAGTGGGGTATCAGGCAGGGAAGAGCTTGTTCCACTGTCGGACGATGAACTCAGGGCGCTGCTGGAGAGGCTGAAAGCAAAATTTGGCGAGAACCTGACAAATAAAAACGTTATCGCTAAACTCAAGAGTGAGACAAACAGGATCATTGAACCTTCGAGGGTTATGAAGTTGTTCCAAACAATTGAATAGTAACTTCGTCTAGGTTCAATTATTTTATTTCATCTCCTGTAAATTTTTACGTCAATCATGTCATTTTAATTCTAATTTTGCAGGAAATAATAATGAGAATATCGATAACCGTCTTATTTGTAAAGGAAATGTATTATCGTAATTCGACTTTGAACGATCATAAAACAATACTTAAATATCGTTTTATTATACTGTAGATATGTTAGACGGGTATATCCCCCTGCTGATTACCCTCATACTTTTGATACTAGGACTGGTAGCAACATTCATGGTGTTGCCGTCCATAGCAATGAACAGGTACGAACCCAAGAAGAAAATAAGTTTCAGGATGAAGGATATTATATCCAATGTCGTCAAGGAAGGAACCCCTCCTGTAAAGAATACATCATATCTTGCACCTTATGAATCCGGCGAAGTTGCCAGAGGAGAGGTAGGCAAGTTTGTAACGGTTCAATATTATGTTGTTGTCCTTCTTTTTGTCCTCTTTGACGTAGATATGATCCTCCTTCTCCCGTGGGCATTTAATTTCAAGACCCTTGGTCTGGTGCCATTCCTCGAGACTCTAATATTCTTGGCAATGCCTTTGTTTGCTGTGTTTTACGCGTTTAAAGAAGGCTATATGAGGTGGATGAAATGAAAACTGGTGAAGCTGGAGTTATCACGACTACTCTGGATCAGGCTATGGAATGGGGAAGAAGCAACTCACTATGGCCACTGACATTCGGGCTTGCCTGCTGTGCTATTGAAATGATGGCAATTCAGGCAGCGGATCTCGACATATCACGTTTCGGAAGCGAAATTTTCAGAAATTCTCCGAGGCAATCCGATCTTATGATCGTGTCCGGGACTGTCACAAAGAAGATGGCCCCAAGACTCAGGAGACTCTACGACGAAATGCCTTATCCCAAATACGTAATTGCGATGGGCGTTTGCGTTATACAAGGAGGGCCTTACAACCAGGGATATTCTGTTGTTCTTGGAGTAGACAGGGTTGTTCCTGTTGATGTTTACGTACCCGGTTGTCCTCCGACGCCAGAAGCTCTTACTTACGGCATTGTAACCCTCCAGAAGAAGATAAGGGGAGAGACAGAGAGGTAAGGTGATAAGCTTGGCAGAAATTATAGAGGAAACTCAAACAAAGGATGGAAGAAGGATGCTCAAAGTGTCCAGGGACAATTTCCTGGATCTTATGGGAGAACTCAAGTCTCAGGGCTTCAACCACCTGTCACTAATCACTGCTGTAGACAGGAGGGACAGGGTTGAAGTTGTTTATCACCTGCATTCTGTGGATAAGAACGAATACATTGCCGTCAAGGTCGAGACTGTGGACAACAAAATGCCTTCAGTCACACATATGTGGAAGAGCGCTGACTGGGATGAAAGGGAACAGTATGATCTGATGGGAGTGATATTTGAAGGGCATCCAAACCTTAAGAGGCTGTTTCTCCCTGAAAACTGGGTCGGGCACCCGTTGAGAAAGAATTACGATCTCAGCAAGATTCAGTATATTAACATGGATGAAGATGGAAATGATTATGCCACTTTTGATCCGGGAGATGGTTGGTAATGTCGAACCCGTCTGAATGGGTCGAACTTAACATCGGACCGCAGCATCCGTCAACACACGGTGTTCTCAGGCTTAAGGCAAAACTTGACGGAGAGATAATAAAGGAACTCGAGCCCATTATAGGATACCTTCACAGAAATGCTGAGAAAATCTGTGAACTTGATTACTATTGTGATTCACTGATTTACTTTGACAGGATGGACTATGTCGGGGCCATGAATATGGAGGTCGGCTATCTGGAAGCAGCCGAAAAACTGCTGGACATTCCGCCTCCGGAAAGGGCCATGTGGATCAGGGTGATTATGGCCGAGCTTGGCAGGATAGCTTCACACCTTGTATGGGCTGGGGCATTCGGCCTTGATCTGGGTATGCTCACACCTTTCTTCTATGCGTTCGTCGAGAGAGAAAAGATTCTCAGGATCTTCACCGAGGCATCAGGGACGAGGCAGGAAGTAAACTACATGAGCATTGGCGGCGTCTATCAGGACTTCAACGACAGAATCGTTGAGATGATAGATGAGTTCATTGAACAGTTTCCCAAAAAACTCGAAGACATATTCAACCTCTTCGCGACAAACGATATTTTCCTTTCAAGGAACAAGGGCATCGGGATTCTCCCGAAAGAAGTTGCAATAGATTATGGTGTTACAGGACCAATGCTCAGGGCTTCGGGTGTGCCTTACGATGTGAGGAAAGCTGAGCCTTATCTTGTTTACGACAAGCTGAATTTCGACATACCAGTTTCTCAGAAAGGGGACAACTATGCCAGGTTCCTGGTAAGGTATGAAGAGATGAGGCAGTCAATAAAAATAGTGAAACAGGCAATAAAGAAACTTCCGGACGGACCCTATTTCAACCCGAAAGCCAAGAAATCGCTTATGATAAGGCTGAGAGGGGAAGGTGAAGTTTACGCAAGAACGGAATCAACAAAAGGGGAACTTGGCGTTTACATTGTCGGAGACGGTAGTGTGAAGCCTTACAGATTAAGAGTAAGGAGCCCGACTTTCAAGAATCTCTCTGTGCTTCCGTATCTTGCCAAGGACGTGATGGTTGCTGATATGGTGGCAATTTCAGGTACACTGGATCTTGTTTTCGGTGAGGTGGACAGATGAACGTACTGTTAAGGCTTCAGGCATTTTTCTCGATACTAGGCCATTATCTGTCATATATACTCGCATATCTTTTCGAGACACTTTTCCTGATCATATTCGTAATGGTCTCCCTGATTGTTGTGATATATGTATTCAGGAAATACATGGCCCGCCTTCAGTTGAGACGCGGGCCGAACAGGGTAGGCAAATTTGGGGTGCTTCAATTAATTGCGGAAGCCCTGAAACTTGTGGGAAAAGAATCCATTCTGCCCGGAAAGAGGGACAACATGCCATACAAGGCAGCCCCTATAATTGTCTTCCTTGGGCTGGCCATGGCTTTTGTGCTTATTCCTTACGGCAGCATATACTGGATTGGCTCACTTACTGTAACGCATTCAGAGGTCAGCATAATACTGCTCTTCGCGATAATGGCAATAATGCCCATTGGCGAAGTGCTCGCTGGAGTTTCGTCCCATAACAAATACGCAATGGTAGGTGCGCTCAGGGCAGTGGCAAAAGATATCTCGTTCGAAGTTCCGATGATGATATCAATTCTGGCCATTGTGATGATGGCTTCCGCAAAGACATCAACAGCACTTGATCTTAATTCAATCGTTCTTACACAGATAATTCCCTACGCAATACTTCAGCCGATTGGAATTTTTGTCTTCTTCATTGCAATGGTGGCAAGGGCAGCCTACTCACCTTTCGATCTTGGTGAAAGTGACAGTGAGCTGGTATCAGGATATTCCACTGAATATACCGGAATGAGATTCGGAATGTTCTACATGGGAATGTTCGGAACAATTCTTCTGGGCTCAATAATAGTGTCAACACTTTATCTGGGTGGCCCGAATGGTCCGTTTTCCGGGTCGCTGGGATTCATCTGGCTTCTGGTAAAGACCTGGATACTGGTTCTCATAGCTTTTACCGTCTGGCTTTCAATGCCAAGGATAAGAGTTGACAAATTCATCAACTTTGGCTGGAAATACCTGTTGCCACTTGCGGTGATCAACCTCATCTGGGCAGGCATTTTAACGCTGGGGTGGTCGTTATGATAGGTGTTAAAGAAGTAGAAGAACCAAAGAAGAGCTTTCCGATGGTGGGCATACTCAAGGGCATATTCGGCGTGGCAAAACACCTGTTTCAGAAGCCCGTTACAGTTCAATACCCTGAAGAGCGCTCATACACGCCTGAAAGGTTCAGATACAGGATATTCCTGAGCCTTGACGACTGTGTGGGATGCACTCTCTGTGAACAGGTATGCCCCAATCTTACAATACATATGCAGCACGTCGACAGGGAAAACCCGAAGAACAAGAGGAAAATTTATCCTGAAGTTAATTTCGGGACCTGTACAGTCTGCAGGAACTGTGAGGAAATTTGCCCTACGGAAGCCATTTACCTTACACACGAGTTTGAAACCTCCCGGACGAGGAATAACTTCACGTACTCGCCGGAGGAGCTGAGTCTGCCGGAAAGTGAGGTCATTAAATGATATATACAATCATATTCCTGATATTCGCCGTAATACTGGTAGTCCTCGCAATGCTTACGATAAGCAAGAAGAGGCTTGTCCACTCAGCAGTGTACCTTATGTCCTTCCTCTTCGTTCTCGCTGCTCTCTTCATATTCCTGGGTGCAAGCCTGGTAGGGAGCATTGAACTTCTCGTATATGTCGGTGCAGTGGTTACCCTGCTGGTATTCACTCTTATGCTGACGGGAGGCGAGGAAATTGAATAAGAATATAGCGAGGGTATCTGCAATACTGTTCTTCCTGGTGTTCCTGTTCGAGATAATGCAGATTCAGGGGTCATTCACCCCCATAGAACAGAAAATCAGTGAAATCAGTTCAGGTCTGTTCGGACTGTACATTGTGCCATTTGAGTTGCTGTCTCTGATTCTTGTCGGAGGAATAATCGGTATGTTATACATAGCAGGGAGGAATGAATAATGGAGCTGATGCTCGTCAGCGTTCTGTCACTGATCCTGTTCACCATAGGTTTGTACGGGGTAATGACTTCAAACGTCGGAATTAAGATGCTGATATCTATTGAAATACTGCTGAATTCTGCCATACTCAATCTTGTCGGGGTAGCTTCAGATTTTTATTCGTCCCAGCCCCTTATTATGGCACTGTTCGTGATTGCTATTGGTGTTATCGAGTCAGTAGTAGGAGCAAGCCTGCTTTCGGCCATTTACAGGAAATATGGCAAGATCAGCATATCGCTCCTCAAGGAGATTAAGTGGTAAACATGTTCATCTACGCTTGGCTGATATTCATATCGCCTATAATCGGATTCGTCCTTTCATATTCGCTGGGAAAATACAGAAAGAACCTGGCAGGCGTAATAGCCTCGCTTTCCATCCTTGGCTCTCTGATATTCTCCTACCTGACATTCGTGCACGTCAACGCGACCGGTCAGGCCGTCTATGAGTCATACCAGTGGTTTTACAACATACATTTCGGTGTTTACATAGACCACCTGTCACTGATAATGGCACTGATGGTCTCCCTTGTATCACTTATGATTCACCTGTTCGCAATGTATTATATGGGCAAGGACCCAAACAGGCACGTGTACTTTGCAGAAACATCACTTTTCACAGCAGGGATGCTTGGACTGATAATTTCATCAAACCTGGTGTTCTTCTTCCTGTTCTGGGAAATTGTAGGGTTGTGTTCATACCTGCTCATAGGATTCTGGTTCTTCAAGCCTAACGCAGCTTCAGCAGCGAAGAAGGCTTTCATTGTCACAAGGGTCGGAGACCTTCTTTTCCTTATAGGAATGGCAGTTCTCTACACTTCCCTTATCGGATACCAGAATCTTGGAAGCAACAGCCCTCTCAGCATATCCTTCCTCATTCACAACGCACAGTCAATTGCAGCCTATGTTGGCCCGACGAAACTTGGAATAGTGTCTCTGTTCTTCCTCGGTGGCGCAGCAGGAAAATCTTCCCAGTTTCCGCTCCACGTATGGATTCCTGATGCCATGGAAGGTCCAACTACAGTTTCAGCCCTGATACATGCGGCTACGATGGTTACTGCAGGTGTATACCTGGTGGCAAGGCTGTACAGCGTATTCTACTATTCCGCTCCATTCGCCATGTACGCCGTTGCCTTCCTGGGTGCATTCACCGCGATGTTCGCAGGCATAATAGGAATAGTTGTAAATGATCTCAAGAGAATACTTGCATACTCGACCATAAGTCAGCTGGGATACATGCTTTCAGCCATCGGCCTCGCTCCGATAATAGGGGAATCAGGCGTGTCCTTCGGCATATACCACCTGGTGGTGCATGCAATGTTCAAGGCACTTCTGTTCATGACGGCTGGTGCAATTCTCCTGACACTCATGGATCTCAGGGACGTGAAACAGATGGGAGGACTATGGAGGAAAATGCCCATTACAGTTACACTCATGTTCATAGGTTCCATAACGCTCAGCGCCATTCCGCCGACTGCGGCGTTCTTCTCCAAGGATACGATAATTTCTGCGGCCTGGACCTATTTCTCAGCCTCCGTAATGACCATAGGATCTTTCCTGCCATGGCTATTCCTCAGTCTTGGAGCACTTCTGACAGTACTTTACACATTCAGGATGTTCTTCCTTGTTGCACTCGGAAAACCGAGATCGCATCTTGCCGAACACGCAAGGGACCCTCCCGTGTATGTTCTTCTGCCCCTGTTTGTACTGGCGTTCTTCTCTCTGGCACTCGGAATATGGCAGACCGGATTCTACAACTACGTCTATTCGGGCACAACAATTACAGAGGTTCCACTCTACATTGAAGCCGTTCCATGGGCATATCTTGTGATAGGCCTGGTTGTAACATACGTTCTCTATGGGACTGAGAGGTGGAAATCACTCAAGCTCTCGGACAATTCGCTTTACAGGATTGTCAAGAACAAGTTCTACCTCGATTACCTTTTCACGAGGGTAATAGCCGAAAGAGTTATCCTGCCGGTCTCAGCTTCAATAAGTGCAGTGGAGGACGGCTACAATTCAGCTGTTGACAGGACCGGAAGAGGTACGCTTTCGCTGGGGACATTATTCAGGAAACTTCAGTCAGGAGTGGTTGAAAACTACTTTACTGTCCTGATAGCGGGCATATCGCTGATATTCATTATACTGGAGATTCTCAGGGTGATCTAAATGCTGATGCTGATAGTTTTCATATTATCATTAATTGCTTCGGTTGCAGTGTTCTTTACCAGGAATTATGCAAAGCTGTTCTCAGGTGTAGCTGCATCCCTTTTCGTGATCCTGATTGCAATCTACTCGATCATCAATTTCGGATCAGGCTATAACGGAGGATTTGTAACACAATACAATTTCCAGTTTGCAAGTTCCATAGGCATAGGCTTCTCAACAGGAGTGAACGGATTTACAGATGCACTGCTTATCCTCTCTTCCATAGTAATACTGATATCAATACTGATATCAAGCCAGGAGAGATACGGCACAAGTTTCTTCGGACTCATTCTTATTGTTGAAGCAGGCTTATTCGGCCTTCTCATATCAAGGGACTTCCTGTTCTTCTACATATTCTGGGAAGTTGTGCTGATTCCTGTGTATTTCATGATCGGGAGGTATGGAGGATCCAGGAGGGATTCGGTATCACTGAAATTCTTCGTGTACACCCACATAGGATCCGTTTTCATATTGCTGTCAATCTTCGCACTGTACAATTTCTATTTCGTGAAAAACGGAGCCTTCACGTTCCAGATGGGCCCGCTGCTCAATACAAGCTTTATACTTGGCATCCCGCTTTTCTGGAAGGGTTTCATAATATTCGGACTCCTTCTCGGATTCCTGGTGAAGCTGCCTTCATTCCCCGTACACTCATGGCTTCCTGACACTTACGAGACTGCACCTTATCCGGCGACAGTCATACTGGCAGGAGCACTTTCCATAATGGGCGGATACGGGCTCTTTGGCATACTGCTGCCGGTTTCCGGAATACTGACTCCTGAAACACTCAGGGCACTGATATTCCTCGGCATAGTAAGCCTCCTGTATTTCTCATTCACGGCCATGTTCCAGAAGAACCTCAAGAGGATGATGGCGTACGCCAGCGCAGCAGCCATGGGATTTGTCACGCTCTCATTCTCCGCGGGACTCCTCGAAAGCAGCTATGCCCGGGTTATAGAGCTTTCAGGGGGCATGTTCCAGATTATAGCACACGGACTCATCATGGCTCTCGTGTTTTCCGCTCTTTACTACATACGCGACTATTCGGGAAAGGAAACAACGTTCGCCCTTGGAGGAATTTTCAGGGAAGCGCCAATGGTTTCATCATTCCTGCTTGCAGGGCTTCTGGCATCGCTGGGACTTCCAGGCCTTGCCGGTTTCATCGGCGAGTTCTCCATTGTAGTCGGAGCATTCCAGGAAATAAGCTGGATCATTTTCTTCGTGATACTGGGAATGATTATTACAGCCTCATACCACATATGGGCAGCACAGAAATCACTGTACGGCCCGTATAATGAAACCATAGGTTCGATGAGGGATATAGGAAAGCGTGAGTTTGCAATCCTTTGCGGAACCTTAGTGGTGATATTTGTGCTGGGCATCTACCCGAACCTGATATTTGGCCTTCTTACGGGCTATCTCGGAGGTATATTATGACCACTGGAAATCTTATATCACAAATCGGCACAACCATCGATATTCACACGCTGAGCTACTTTTACCCGGTAATACTGCTGGGTATAGTGGCCTTCGCAATACTGGCACTGGGTATACTGAACCTCAACAAGAAAATCATATCATCCATTTCTTTCGGGGCACTTGCAGTTTCACTGATAATGATATATTTCCTCCCGTCCGGGGGAACCTCAATTATCGGAAACACCTCAACCTACAACAATTTCGGAATATACTTTGCAATGATCATGGTCATTTCCTCGTTGTATGTCGTGTACCCTGCACTAAAGGGAATATCTGCAAAGCCTGAGGTATTCTACGCAACCCTGCTGCTCGTAACTATAGGGATGATAATTGCAGCATTCAGTTACAACCTTGTTGTACTCTTTGTAGCGTTTGAGGCGGTGAGCATAGGAACATACATACTTGCAGCCTTCGGCAAAGAGAAGAGGCACCTTGAAGCAGCTACAAAATACTTCTTCACGGGTACGATAGCAACAGCTTTCATTGCGTTCGGAACATCATTCTTCTACATGGCTACAGGCTCTTTCGATCTCACTCTCGCGGAAACAATTTCCTCATCTCCCGCGATGGTCGTCTCACTTGTATTCCTTGTAGTGGGCTTCGGGTTCAAGGTGGCGATATTCCCAATGCACCAGTGGGCAATTGATGCATATGACGGAACTGAAAACTCTGTATCTGCGTTTCTTTCCACCGGAAGCAAGGTCCTCGCATTCCTTATAATTCTCAAGGTATTCCTTGTAGGATTCTCAAAGGATTACCAGGATGTTTACTATTTCTTCGTGCTGCTCTCGATACTGACCATGACGTATGCAAACATCGCAGCCCTTTCGCAGACCAACCTGAAAAGGCTTCTGGCCTATTCAAGCGTGGCCCAGGCAGGATATCTTATCCTGGTGGTGGCTGTTGTGGCATCAGTAGGCGATTCAACATCTCATGCAACAGAACTGGCAATAGCAGCAGGAATGTTCTATTCACTGGTCTACATATTCATGAAGGGAGGCTCCTTCCTTACCATGAATGTTGTAAAGAAGGATTCCATAGAGCTGAGTGACATATCAGGCCTTGCGAAGAGGTCGCCCGTAACGGCGATCAGCTTCTCAATCCTTATGCTTGCACTTGCAGGAATTCCTTTCACAGGGGGCTTCATGGCAAAGTTCTATCTTTTCCTGTCCCTGATCAGTGGAAGCCTGTGGTGGCTCGCCGTCATCGCAATACTGAACAGTGCAATTTCTGTGTTCTATTATTTCAGGGTAATGATGTACATGTTCTGGAAGGAACCGGAATCCGGTGACGGAAACTTCAATCTGACTGCCTCAGTAAAGGCCCCAGTGGTGATATCTGCAATTATCACTGTAGTTCTTGGAGCCCTGTACCTGATCCTGCCGGTTCTGGTATCAATGGCTTCCGGACTGTTTGGAGGTGTTTAGATGAATCCGCATCTTGATATTGAAATAATAAAAAGTGCCCTTCTTGCAGGCGAACCAGACGATGCCGTAGCAAGAATAGAGCACTCCATGAAGAAAATTAAGGAATTGCAGAGGATGACAAGGACAGACAGGTACAGCAAGTATTACGGGTTCCTTGAAAACCTCCTGTCACTGCTGAAAGGTGAGAAGACTCTCGAGGAATTCAAGTCCTACACATCAGCAAACGGGTCTCTCGATGTCATTTTTGACAGGAGCGAGGAATCCAGGTATTACCTTGACAGCCTCCTCTATTACCTTGAATACACCATAGACAGGTACAATATCAGGTTCCCACAGTACGACGGTAAGAGGTGTGATGACAGATGAGCAGGAATTTCGAAGAGTGCTTCTCTGAACTGGAAAGTACAGAAGAGTCGGCAGCAGAAGTCATCCACTGCCTCAAGAAGCATGGTGAACAGGTCCTCTTCGATCACGAGGAGAAGAGACTGAAGCTTGGAAGGGAAATGTTTGACAGGAAGCACGCAGATTCAATGAAGGCCATTTCCGAGATTCTCAAGATAGAGTCTCTTGAGGACTATGAGAGGATGGACAGGAAATACAACCTGACGATGTACTGAACCAGTAAAATTTATCTTATTTTTTTTAATGACCAATGGATCCATTTGACAGAATCAGCTTCGGGCAAACTTATTTTTGAAGAGAACAACGGAATAGCAACCCTGACATTCAATCATCCTGAGGACATAATCGACATAGAGGTTATGCAGGACATGATTACGGTACTGGGAACGCAGATTGACAGCGAAAGCATAGAAGCTCTCCTGATAAAGGGCAGAAGCAGCCAGGCTTTCTCAATGGGATACAATGGGTCCTGTGTAAGGCTTGGTGAAAGGGAGTTTGTAAGGAATCTCCGGGAACTGGGGTACACAATTTCCAGGATTCTCAGATCAATAGAAGTTCCGGTGGTCTCACAGATCAGGGGTTTCGCACTTGGCCTCGGATTTGAAATCGCCCTTTCATCCGATTTCATAATAGCTTCTTCCAGCTCAAGGATAGGCCTTCCAGACATAAAATTCGGTATGCCCTCATTCACCGGCGTGATCCCGGAACTCATGACACGTTACGGTGCCGGAGCCTATAATAAAATGATCTCGGGGGAGATTGTTTCCGCACAGGATGCAAAAGATCTCGGTCTCATTTCTGCTGTCACTGAGGATCATGAAATCGGGAAATACACTGAAGAATTCATCAGTGGCCTGAACAAGGATCTCGTGGTATTCTACAAGGCCCACACACGCACTGATAACGGAACAGTCTGGAAATCAGAGAAGATGTTCATTGATCTTTACGATCTTTCAAAAATAAGGATAAAGGATCTAGAGCGCTTCAGAAAGTCTCTCACTCTCTAATCTCTGTTTTGCCTTTCTTTCTGCTCTTTTGGCGAAGTATATTCCGCCGAAATACAGGATTATGATAGGCAGGGCCATAAGTGTCATATTCAGGCCGAGGACTCCGGGCGAAAATATCATCCCGAACACCATTGCTCCAACAATTGCATATCTCCAGTGCTTGATCCAGTATTCTGATGTTACGAGTCCGGCTCTGGTAAGGCCTACCATAATCACGGGCGTTTCAAAGGAAAGCCCGAAGGTGATGATGTAAGCAAGAAAGAATGAAACAAAGCTTGTTATGCTCATGGTAGTCTCGGCCCCTATTCCCAGATCGAACTGGAAGAACACGTCAAAAAGGACAGGTGCAACATACCATGTTCCTATGAAAGACCCGATAATGAAAAGAAGGGAGGCGGGAACTACGATGGACCTGAGGAACATTTTTTCGCTCTGTTTAAGGGCAGGGCTGAGAAATTTCCCAATTTCCAGAATGATAACGGGCATTGAAAAGATAAGGGCGAGAAACATTGAGCTGTACAGGTCCGCAACTACACCGTCCGTTGGCTTGAAAGCTATCAGGACTGTACTGCTTGGCACAACGTGCTGCTTGATGAGGTAGAAAAACTGTGCTCCGGCATTGTCATAAACGTTCGGGTAAAGGATCGGGATACTATATCCGAATAATTTAATGAATTCAACCTTGAAAACAACAAAAATAGCGAAAAAAATGCTGAAGGCTACTACTATGCGAACTGCCCTGTATCGCAGTTCGTCAAGATTCTTGAAGATAATCGGCTGGAAACCTTAATCGCTCATTGTTCACTGTTGAGCTTTTCGTTAATTTCTTTCTTCAGCTGCTCTGTGTCCTTGTTTTCGGTATCAATGTTCATTGATTTCGCTACTTCAACATAATTGACAGAGTTTCCATCTTTAGGTGTTGGCGCTGGTGAGTTGAAGGCTTTCTGAATCTCGTTCTGTAATTCAGCCTGACCCCTTTTAAACTCTCCGGTTGCTCTTCCAAGGTTCCTGGCAAGTTCCGGAATCTTCTTGGCGCTACCAAAAAGCACAAGGACGATCACAGCAATAATTAACCATTCTATTGGTGCGTCCCACATATTTCAACTTATTTCTCGCGAATATTTAATCTTTTACCATTATGCTCAAAAAAGCTGAATTATCAATGAGATGTCCTTTTCAAAAAATAGGAATTTTGGAGAGCCGGACCAGGAAACTTACTGCAGGTCCAGTTCGACATTGTAGTTGTCTTTCTGGTAAGGCTCAACAATCTTCTGGATTTCCTCTTTCAGGGCACTGTCTATCTTGCTGAATGACAGTGAAATGACTTTCTTGTCCCTGTTTACAACGACAAAACCCAGTGTCCTGTCAGAAGGCATGATCTCATCGGTCCTCGCGTAAATCTCTATGTATTCCGCGAGGCTGTCCTGGGGATATTCTGATTCCAGGACTTCCTTGAGATCGCGCAGGGAATCTGCAAGTTTGCCAATCTCCACACAAATTGTCGAGGGGTGGTACTGTCCAACCGTAATGTTATACATCGCACAGTCTGTCAATTCAACCTACCTATGATTTGACCCTCTTCAGGTACCACCTTTCTGCCCCTTCTTCCTTGTCCCTCTTCAGGCTGGCCTCAAGAGTGCTCGGGGCTCCTTCAATGCCGGGATCACCCACTTCCCAGTTTGCACCTGTGGCGAGTTTCTTTTCCCAGTTGAACTGCAGTGCCTTGATTACCCTGATTATTTCCCTGATATTTCTTCCCGTTTCTGCCGGATAGTATATCATCCATCTTACAACCTGGTTAGGGTCTATTATGAATACACCTCTTACCGTCAGCCCGGCCTTTTCATCAATCAGGTTGTATTCTCTTGCAACTTCCTTGTCTATGTCTGCAATGACGGGAAACGGATCCTCGACTCCATAGTGTTCCCTGATGTCCCTCAGCCAGGCTATCTGGCTGTATATGCTGTCCACACTGAGGCCTACCAGTTCGACTCCAAGCTTCCTGAAGTCGTCATAACTTTCACTGAATGCCATGAATTCTGTCGTACAGACAGGAGTGAAATCCGCGGGATGCGAGAACAGCAGAACCCACTTCCCCTTGAGGCTTGAAAGCGTGAGGGGCCCTTTAGTCGTGTTTACTGAAAAATCTGGTGCTTTTTGTCCCAAATAAACTGGCATTTCTTAAATCACCAATGAAAGATAGATCATGTTTTAATAAGTATATTGGTACGTGCACAGCTACTTTAGCTTAGAAAAAGGGGGTTGCAAGGATGGAAAAAATGATATCCGGCAGGCATGGATCAGGACATCTTTTCCCTGAGCAGAGCCTCCGTGAAATACGATATGACTATATCTGCACCTGCCCTGAAAATGGATGTTACAGCCTCGTTGATTGTGTCCTTTCCAAGATAGCCGTTCTTTATTGCAGACATGATCATGGTATATTCGCCACTCACGTTATAGGCGGCCAGGGGCATATTGTAGAGTTCCTTCGCCTTTGATATTATGTCGAGGTAAAACAGGGCCGGCTTTACCATTACTATGTCGGCCCCTTCTTTTATGTCCAGGTCAATTTCCCTCATGGCTTCCATTGAGTTGGAGTAATCCATCTGATAGGATTTCCTGTCTCCGAATCCGGGGGTGGACTGTGCTGCTTCCCTGAAAGGTCCGTAGAGATTTGAGGAATACTTGGAGCTGTAGGCCATTATTATGACGTTCTCGAACCCTTCTCCGTCAAGGGCTTCTCTTATGGCCCTTACCTGGCCATCCATCATTCCGCTCGGTGCGATTATGTCCACGCCAGCCTCAGCATAGCTCAGGGCTATTTTCTGGTAAATTTCCAGGGTCCTGTCGTTATTCACGTATCCGCCCTCTACCAGTCCGCAGTGCCCGTGATCAGTATATTCGCACAGGCACAGATCAGCAACAATATTCATCCTCGTGCTGCTCTTTGCATAATCTATTGCCTTCTGGACAACTCCGTTCCTGTCGTAGGATGATGTGCCTTTGCTGTCCTTTGTTTCAGGCACTCCGAACAGGAGGATGGATCTTACCCTGTTTTTTTCAAGATCCATTACATAATCCATGTAGCTTTCAGGTGAATGTGTGTAAATGCCAGGCAGCGCAGACAGCTCTTTCTTCGACTTGATATTCTCATCAACAAACACCGGCATTACAAGGCGGTCTCCATTGATCGTATTTTCCCTGAGCATATCCCTTATTGATTCATTGATCCTCAATCTTCTCATTCTGCGGACTGGAAACATAAAACATAAGTTTACTCACAGAATTAAAGCTTATCCATCCGGGGTGACACTGGAATTGACAAATGGTGCAGAAATAACAGCAGAAGGGGAGATAATAATGGATGTTGAAACAGTCAACACCATAACGGCCAGCGTCTCAGAGGATTTGGGGCCGTTTGCCTCTGGAAGGAAAGGCGCAATCAACAGCCTGAAGTTCTCGGAAGAACTTATTCCCGATTTCCGGAAACACGGCATTGAAGGCGTGGATGTGCACTTCGAGGTAAACTCCAACAGGATAAGGGCGGTGTGCAGGCTTAACGCAGAGAATATTTCTTCAGGCAAAATACAGGCATTGCTCTGTGTATCCACTGCCCTACTGAGCATATGGAACTCTGCAAGGGATCTGGAATCACTCAGGAGGCTTGATTACCAGTTTGCCAGCATAAAGAACATAGGGATAACTTCCATAGTGGAATACTGATTTCCTAGACAATCTCAAAAAGTTCAAGTTCGGGCCACTCCTCCCCGGTATATTCCGGAGATGCTACAAATACGCTGTTGTGATTGGAATTGACAAGAACGTATCCGTTTATGTCCTTGAAATGGACCGTGTTTGTTGCGTAGTGGCTTATCTTTCTGTAGTATTCGTCATCGGCAATTATAACAACAATTCCTGTTGTCCTGATGCCGTTTATCAGGTTTACAAGATCTCCGAAGAACTGATCGCCATAGGTGAAAAGAAGGAAATCAGTGGAAAAAATATAGATATCAGGGCGTGAGGAAGAAGACATGAAGAAATCAATGACCTCATGGGGGAAATCCTCAACGAGATTTTTTCCTTCGAGGTTGATGACATAGGAATTTGACCTCTTGGACTTCTCCGCTGTGATATAATGCTTGAGCGAGTCCTGGTCAATGGAACTTATAAGAACTCTTGATGTTTCATAACTGCTTGATGTTACGTCAATAACTCCTCTTTTCTCCATTATGGTGGTCTTTATCAGGTTGTTTTTTGCCAGGTTAACGATATTGTCCAGGGATGTTGAATTGTTTTCCCTGTGGAATATGATTACGGATCCAAGGGGCACGGTATCTGAACCATTTTCTAAAAGTTTCGAGAACTCGGGGTTGCCAAGAGACACTTCGAATGGCTTTATGTCGGGTTCACCGTTTATTTTTATCTTCTTTTCAGGGTACTTTACAAGCCTGCGTGAAAATGGATGAAACCTGCCGTTCTTAAGCGAATACAGGAAAATCGGGCTCGATCCTACAGATATGCCACGAAGCTTCTCTATGGTGATAGATCTCACCAGGAAATCGCTTTTTATGAAGTAGTCCATCGAGACCACGCCGTCGGAGAAATACTCAAGCTTTGTATTTTCTGCAGCCTCGAGTATTGCTATTACGTTGGCGCCGGATTTCTCGACAAGATCGTTATGGAGCATTGAAAACAGGATTGTCTGGTCAATTCCGTATTTCTCTGAAAGTGCATCAATAGAATCAATAACCACAATGGGAGAATCATTTATGTTTTTGTCAACAAAAGAATAAAGGGCATTTATCTCAGGAATCAGGTCCTGAATGTTCAGTACAAGCCCTTCATCAATATCGTTTATTCCGGTATTCAGCTTTCCCTCTTCAATCATTCTCTCGAGCTTTCTGAGGGACTCGCTGTGGACATTCTCGATGATGTGACCATTCAGATCATCCCTGTCAGAAATTTCTGACAGCCATGGGAATATGTCCTTCAGGGGGTCATCAGAGAATCTTGCAGAAAGATAGTACACAGGCTTGTCCTTCCTGACAATGTCTATGAATTCAAGTGCAAAGGTCGTTTTTCCGGCACCCGGCTTGCCCTTTATCACGAGCGATTTTCCGTAGTCCTGTTTAAAAAATTTGTCAAACAGATTTAGTAAGTCTTCTTCCCCCATGGAGAGCTTCCCCTGTTCAATTCAGATCAGATATGGATTTTGGCTTCCACTCCAGAGCAAATCTTGTGATCTGCCCGAACTGAATGTGATCCATCGCCTGTTCACCAAAGACTAGGATCAAATAAATGTTCCTCTCTATGGCAAGACTTTTGATCTGTTCGAATGCTCTTGCGACATCATAAAAGGAATGGTATACGATAAGCAGGTCAAAAATATCAATAAATATGAGAAAACTGTCATTTTCTATGATTCTTTTGATAATGGAATCAATAATGAAAGTCAGGTTCACCGGCCTGTTTCTCTGAGCGCCGATAGAGTCAGTAACCCAGACAAAATTTTCCTCACTGAGAATGTCAGGCATCTCCATCATCAGATTATACCTTGAGGCGACAAGTGTTCTCTTCTTGTCTATGGTGCTGGACATTAAGAGGGACATAAAGGTGCTTCCGCTTTCAGGCCTCGTGTAATAAACAACGCCGGGATACAGGCCATTCTTGGCAAGGTATATCGAAGCGTCGTTTATTGTCTTCATTTTTCTCAGGGTGTGGCTCGTAAGAGCTTTCCTGAGCTTCTTCCTGGAATCGTCAATATTGTTCGGATCTATTATCAGGATTTCTGAACTGTACTTTATCCACTCATCGACCTAAAATTCTTTTACGAATACCAGAATAGCGAGAAATTCCCTTCTTGCTTTGAGGAAAAATTGCTGGATGTGGTCCTCTACCCCGCCATTAACGTACATTATTACTGAAGAAGGATTCTCTCCTGATATAATGTCCTCTGAGAAATTCTTAATAAGTTTGAATTCAACTCCTGTGGGTTTCATAAGCTCATCGAAGAGTTCATTATGTGTACCACCCTGGTCATAAATAATGATCATTGATTCATATAAACATATGATAATTATTTAAATTTTCGTGAGAATTAGTATAATAATTTATCAAATACAGCCCTGTCAGCACAATTAATCCGGAAAAAAATCCAAGTATGAAACATCATCTCATATTGTTATGATCTATCGGACAGAATTCAACAATTATGGCAATAAGAGCATAAAATAACACCAATATAAAAATGTAATTTCAGGTTGTACATGTTGCCCAAGGTCAGTATAATACTTTTCGATGCATTCCGACAATATTTTTAATGCATTTAATATCCCTTTATCATGTCAAGAAGCAAAATTTCTGTTATAGGGGCAGGGAATGTTGGAGCTTCTGTTGCACAATTTCTTGCCATTAGGGAACTGGGAGATGTCTATCTCTTTGACGTAGTTGACGGTGTTCCCGAAGGAAAGGCATTGGATATTCAGGAGGGAGCGCCTCACTGGGGATATGATGGCGATGTCAGAGGTTTCACAACGACTGACAGTGCAGCATACAAGAACCTTGAAAACTCGGATGTTATCGTGGTGACAGCAGGTCTTGCAAGGAAACCCGGAATGTCAAGGGATGATCTTCTGAACAAGAATCTGGAAATAATGTCTGATGTCGGCAAAAACATAAAGAAATACTCTCCAGATTCAATAATTGTTGTGGTATCAAATCCGGCAGATGTTATGGCATACGCCCTTCAAAAGGCCACCGGAATAGCACCTGAAAAAATAATCGGCCTTGGCGGATCACTGGACAGTTCAAGGTTCAGGACATTTCTGGCGATGGAACTTGGAGTATCCGTGGAAGATGTTAACGCATTTGTTATAGGAGGACACGGAGATGATATGGTCCCGTTCATCAGATATTCAAGCGTGGCAGGAATACCCATTGAGAAACTTCTCAGCAAGGAAAAGATTGAAGAGATAGTGAAGAGAACAAGGTTCGGCGGAGGCGAAATAGTCAACTACCTCAAGACAGGCAGTGCATATTACGCACCGGGAATCTCTATTACTGCAATGGTTGAATCCATAGTAAGAGACAAGAAGAGAGTGATTCCATGCGCGGCTTATCTCACGGGAAAACACGCACAGCACTATGGAGTTGAAGGAATATTCATCGGCCTTCCCATAAAGATAGGTTCCAAGGGTGTTGAGGAGATATACGATATGGACTTTAACGAGGATGAACTCGCACTCTGGAAGAAGACTGTAGATTCCGTAAGCGGAAGCTGCAAGAAAGTGGACCAGTTTATTGCATCAAAACAATAAACTCATCTTTTTTTTGTTCTCAAAATAAAATCGTATTTGAGCTGATTGTGCTTGTAAAAGGCTATGCCTGACGTTATTTTATAAGGATTTAAAGGAATGTATTTCCTATGGTCTTCCCTCGTGGTAAAAATCCGGATACTTCTCGTATTCCACAGGATCCAGCATTCCAGCCTCCTGAAATCCCTTCAGGCGAAGAAGGCATGAATCGCATTCTCCACAGGCTTTTTCATTGCCGTTGTAGCAGGAAGTTGTCTTTTCATAAGGTACGCCCAGTTTTACGCCCATCTTTATGATCTCGGCTTTGCTGAGGTATTGCAGGGGCACGTTGATCCTGAGGCCTCTTTCGATACCAAGCTTGGTTCCGAGGTTGAGAGTTTCTTCCATGGCATTGAAGAATCCGGGCCTGCAGTCGGGATATCCCGAATAATCGATTGCATTTGCCCCTATGAAGATCTCTGTTGCACCCACAGTTTCGGCATATGCCGCTGCAAGAGCAAGAAATATGGTATTCCTTGACGGGACATAGGTTACGGGAATTTCTTCCTTTATTTCATCAATATTCCTGGACGGAACCGGTGAATCAGATGTGAGTGAACTACCTCCAATCTGCCTCAAATCCATGCTGATTATCTTGTGCGGAACACCGTAGTATTCGGCGAGCTTTCTGCTGCTTTCCAGCTCCTTTTTGTGCCTCTGCCCGTAGCTGAAGCTTATGGCATGAACTTCATAGCCTTTGGAAATGGCATATGCAAGAACAGTGGAAGAGTCAAGACCGCCTGAGAGAAGGCTTACTGCTTTTTTACTCGTTTACTACCAACTCCGCGTAAGCTCCCTGGCCAGGCCCTTCCTCAACACATAACTCTATCTTCCTGACATTTTTCTTCAGCGAAAGGTTGCTGAGCAGTTTCTTCCCGATGTATTCAGACAATTCCTCACTTGAGGTTGTTTCCACATCACAGAGGAAAACATCATGTAAAGAGGCAACTATCCTCTTGTTGTTGTAATTGACTGTGCATTCGTCTCCTACAATAATGTGCTGGGAATATTTGTCCTTCTCGGGAACAAGCAGCTTGTGATCAAGTTCTGCAACAATGCTCCTCAGAGTGTGCTTCACCTCAACAAAATCAACCAGGATTCCATCTACCGGCTCGCCATATATGTTGACCAGTATTGCATAGTCATGGCCATGGAGCCTCGAACATTTGTTATGTGAAGGAATAAAATGTGCGGCGGAGAATCTTATATTTGTCTTCCACCCGTCAATGTGCAGTTGCATAGGAACCCAATACATTCATGGATATTAATATTTAAGAATACCCACTCAAGTTCATTTCAGCTTATTGGCAACATAGGCTATCCATATAGTAAGTGCCACTGCTATCACTGTTACTGATACGGCGTATACAAGCATCGGAACAATCTCGGTCTGGCTTCCGAAGACTTTCAGGAATATTGCCTGTATTGCACTATTCCACGCAAGTGCCGCAACCAGCCCGAATGCAGCAGTTATAAGAGCAGCCATCTTGTCAATTACCTGCGCCTTGAGATTGAAAGGTTCTTTCTCTTCAGCCATAACAGACCATCAAAATATATAAAAATCGAGTGATTATCAAAATTGTGGAACATTCCTGTTAACTGTTCAGGCAACCATTTATTTATGAGTAAATAATTCTGGGTTGGTGCAATTGAAACCGTACCGTTTTCTGGCATTTATGCGGTGCTGGATTATGGGCGCGTGGCCCAGTCAGGATATGGCAACAGCCTCCTAAGCTGTAGATCGGGGGTTCGAATCCCCTCGCGCCCGCTTTCTTCATTTTTCATGAGATTTATATAGGTGTGTGAATTTTGCAAGATTATTCGTAAATAGAGGGTCGAATAT
>OFHI01000058.1_pt1 | contig 28228 bp, 36 predicted proteins | sample 1522021 | NCBI WGS metagenome assembly OFHI01 (sample SAMEA2464839, study PRJEB22497) | soil metagenome | biome: Grassland; feature: Farmland; material: Clay | place: Australia | collected 2013-02-01 | depth 1.4 m | reverse complement strand
ATTGTGGAACGGCTCACGTCTCTCAATGATGGCCTACTCATCCTTGCATGGGATGTGAGCAGGGAATATGTCCAGAGTTCATTGGGATATCCATGTTCCGATGGTTTTGTGCAGGCAAGATTCAGGACCCATGCCTTATCGTCGTCGGTGATCCTGCGTGGCTTTCCTGGCCTTGGAAGATCACCAAGAGCAGAATCAATGCCGAATTCCCTTAACTTGGAGAGGGTGTTCTTCACGGTGTTCTTATTTACATGGTTCTTCCTTGCTATGACTTCGTCGCTGAGATCAGCAATGTAGTCAAGAATTATTCCTGCCCTGATTACACGCCTTCTTTCCTCGCTCCTTGAATTCCTTATCTTTCCAAGATCTGCTAGCTGTTCCTCTGTGAACTTCGGTTTCGGAAATTTCCTCCTGAACACCATTTATATCCATAAGATATGAAAAGATGGTATATAATAATAGACTAATTATTAAGCGAACGATAATCTAGTGTTGTTGCTGTGCTTTCATTTATTCAAACTTTGGATACTTTATGCCCAAAGAACGTGGTGAAGATTACGGGAAAAAAGTATCTATTCACAGGTCTCTTCTGTTGTCATAAGAAATTCATGGATGTAATTCGTAATCAGCAGGTCGGAGGTTCAAATCCCCTACACTGGCTTATTGCTGGAAATATAGAATTTGTGAAATATTCTCCATTTGATCTAATACAGATCACGATACCACGGTTCCAAATATGACTGTCCTTTGACTACTTCGATATCTATCGGAAAAGGTACATGCACAACTTCAATCTCTATGGCATCTGCTTAACAGTTAATTCATTCCTATGTGATTGGCCTTCTCAGTTCCATTATCCAATTGATCTTCCATTCTTTCCCCTGATCGAATGAGAAATACTGTTGCCATTTTGGGTGTTCGGGATCAGACTTAATCCATTCGAACTTAACTAGTACTTCTTTACCGGCGAAGTTGTATGAAGTTAGAAAAACACCAACGTTTCCAGTAAACTGCCCCTCAACTGGTATATCAAGTATTCCTGGTGATTGTGTGGAACTCCACCATATCTTCCAGGTTTCAGTTTTAGGATTGTAAAACCTGAGTGTGAATCCTTCAAATGGCTCCACATTTAGAGATTTATCAACAAAAATTCTATCAATATGTCCATACCCATCTAGAATTTCAAAGATTTCACTTCTTGCTCTGAGATCGATCCACTGTGTACAATGTGGATCGGTAAGATCACTCAATTTTCTACTATTGATGTCCCATTTCCCAAAGATGAAATTGAAATCGCTCTTGGGCATTTCATTGCATCTTTTCAATGGATTTAAAAGTTCCAACAGAAATTAATAGAAATCCACTGAGGCAGATTTGGTTTTTCAGTAGCCAAAATGTCAAAACACTGCGTTTTTTCTTCATATTCTATTGTATCTCAAAAATTAAATTTCGTGATCTTCTCCCAACTTATTCTTTCTTAAATTTTCAACATAGAATTTACTTATGGGGCTCATTCATTTCATAGTGTTACCGGTTTTTCTGAGTTATAAAGATCTTTGCATTGAATCCATCAGGCAAGCGAGTTCGATGTGAAATATTATGTAAAATAGCCAGAGTCCCATTAAAGAACCAGGAATATCCTGAAAAATATGATTGGAGGTATACCTCCATTTTTCTTAATTAAGTCTGCCTTGCCTTTGCTCCACTTTCCATCACTGAAGTCTTCGGTACTGTTTTTTTGATTCCCCTTTTCCCCAGTACCTCCTGGCCGAATGGTATGAGCAAAGCAGCAGCCAGGAACACAACTCCCGCGATTATGAATATATAGGTATAGGCAGTGTCGGTTGGGACCGACAGTCCTGGTGTAACTTGGATGGCATATGTTGCAAGAATGGATCCGGCAACGGGTGCACCTATACTGCTTCCCAGCGATCTGAAAGTTCCGTTCATTGCAGTTGCCAGCCCCATGTCTCTTGGGTTGACGGTCAACACGATGAAGTTGATAAGTGTACCATTGAGTAGTGAAAGGCCGGCCCCGATAAGAAACTCGTATGCTAGCATGCCATTGTAACCAGGCAGGGTTGCCTGAAGCATAAACCCAATTGCGGAAACTACTGCACCGAGTGCAGCCAGCGGTTTAACGCCGGTCCTGGTAACGAGAATTCCCGCCACAGGGCCAAGTATGAAGGTGCCAATTGCAAACGGAACCAGTGATAGGCCGGTTTCGAGAATTGAATCATGGAACCCGAAAATGAACCTGTAAGTCAGGGCCTGCATGGAAAGGAACATTCCAAGTCCGGCAATGGTCAATATGACATTTGCCACCAGAACGTTTCTCACGGCAAGCAACTTGAAGTTGAGAATTGCCTCCCCACCTCTCCTGGTGTACCTGAGCTCATAGATAACAAGGGGGAAAAGTATGACAAAACCTGCCAGGATCATGCCTATGGTTTTCTCTGACATCCACCCCCAGGAAGCACCTTCCGAAAGTGCGAACACGAAGAGAGAAAGGGCGGATGCGAGCATCGCAGCCCCGGCAAAGTCAATTTTAACATCCGGGCGCTTGAATCTGGATTCTTTTATGACAATCCCGCTTATTATCAGGAGTGCGAATACCAGTGGAATTGCAGAATGGTAAGTCCATCTCCAGCCGAAATCGTTGGAAACAAGTGAACCAAGTGGTATGCTTATTGCAAATCCAGCTCCAAACATGGCACTAATAAGTGCCTGCGCTTTCGGCACCAGTTCTTTGGGAAACTCCTCCCTGACCAATGCAAAACCCAGGGGCATCACTGAAAGGCCGATACCCTGGATTGTTCTCGAAATGATCATGAAGTTGAAGTTTGGGGAAAACCCTGTAACTGATACGGCTGCTGCATAGATAAAGAGGGTTATGAGCAGCATTTTTCTCTTACCGTATATATCGCCTAGCTTTCCAACTATGGGTGTTATTGCAACTCCTCCCACCATATACATTGAAAGGACAAGACTTGCTTGTGCGGGGGTTATCATGAAATCCCCCTCAATGCTTGGTAAAGAGGGCGTAAGCATCCCCTCTATGTACATGACAATAAGGACAAGTCCAACGAGTATGCCCATCACTTTGTAGGCATATTTCCTGTTGTATTCCTCCATGCTTACATAATCTGATATTTTTTCATCTGTTGACAATGGTTAATTCACCTCTATTTCTCCATATCTCTGCTCTGCACTGTGTCTCTGAGTTTGTCCGCCAGTGTTGTCATGGTAGCGTTAAGCCTGACAAGGGAGTCTTCCGGTATTGAGCTGATGAAATCATCCACGACGAACATGGTCATCGATTCGAACTTGCGAAAGAGGTCGAGGCTTTTTTCCGTAAGGGCCAGATCTATCCTTCTCCTGTCCTCAGAGTCATGCTGCCTCTTCACGAACCCGTCCTTCTCCAGTGTATTCATAATTCCGGTTACTGTCGGTTTGCTGACGCCCATGAAATCTGCGATGGAAGACAGATCCTTCGGGCGGTTGTAGTAAAGATACCTCAGTGTGAACAATTGTGGTATTGCGAGTCCCTCTTCCCGGATTAACTTCATCTGAAAGAAAATCCACTCGTGCAGGAGCTTCCTGAAGTTTGCTCGGAGAGCCTCGTTCATGGTCTTCTCTCCAGAAATAGCCTCCTTACGGATATGGGGATTGTCGCTGGACACGCAGGTTAATTAATTAGGTATACTTAAACATTAAGGAAAGCTAACTAAAATCTCGCATCTAAAAACCGGGTATTTTCAAGCATTTCCGGATCCAACTATTGTGTGAAATACCTCTTCGGTAGGCAGATCGCCTTTGATTACGGCAAAGTCAAAATCCACTTTCGGAGGCTACATGGTGAACCTGTTGAACCAGGCCGGCCGTATGCCTGCATTTCTGGCTACCACAACGTCACCCTCGAAGGAATCACCTACCATGACCGCATCCTCCCGGCTTCCTGAATGACAGGACAACCTTCCTGTCTGTGAGGAAGAGTTCGGATACACAGTAATGGCTGTATTCGCTGTACTTGGAATGGTTGCTGTTGACGTTAATGCACTCGTATTCATGAGACTGAAGTGTTTTTTCCTGCCTCCGGAAATTGAGTAAATGGGATTTGATCAGGATGATTCAGCAATTCACAATGTTGATCAATATTTCCCATTAACTGTCGGAACGCCTTATCACCGGTATCCAGTATTTCACGAAATCCTGCGTTCACAGGGCCTTCAGATCTTCCATGCCAATGGAGGAAAACTCGGCAAGGCTGTCCTTAACACTTTCAAGGGCCCTCGGGGATGCACCTTCATGGTCAGCAAGCGTGCTATCTACGTCGAACAGGGATATTATTGAACGCCCCATTTTTTTTGCATATTTCAGGATGGCTCTTAACGGTTTATCACGGACTGGCAGTGATTTGTGGTGTAAAAGGCCGGAATGCTTAGTACAACAATATATGTAGAACGGAGCCCTGTTAAGAAAGGCGGCACCTCTCATGAAGAGAATTGAGATTTCTGTGGAGGAAGATGACTCCAGGAAAATTGAGGAAATACTCAAAGAACAGCAGCTCACCTATTACAAGTTCTCGTCCTCTTCAGAACTTGGCAAGATCGACTTTTACACCACCACAATTGTTGACGAGGCACTTGATCAGACCCTCGACAAATTCAGTTCTGCCATGGACATGAGAAAATCCGATAACCAGATCATTGTGGTAGATGTGCTTGCTTATGTGTCTACCAAGCTGAGGAACATGCAGAAAAAAGCTGCGGAGTCAAAGTCAAGGAATCCCATAGAGCTCATAGTACAGCCACTTGATCAGTATCTGAAGATCTCCAGGCACGGAATCATAATGATCATACTGTCCACTATAGTCGTCCTGGCAGGATTGTTCCTGGACAACATACCAATCATAATCGGGTCCATGCTGCTTTCACCTCTCCTCGGTCCGGCGAGCGCTTCCATAGTAAACGGAAGCCTTGGAAGAACCAAGCAACTTCTCAGGTCGGAGGGTGTGATTTTCATGCTCGTTGGCATTTCAATAGCCATCTCTGCTGCTATCACTTTCGTCCTGGTTCATCTCACATCCATCACCCTGAGCCAGCAGATAATCAGCAGGGCCAATCCTCCCGTACTGGAAGTCGGCGTGGCGCTTGCCCTAGGGGTCGCCGCGGGTCTGGCCCTCACCACTAAGTTACCTGAAACACTTGTCGGAGTCGCCATCGCTGCAGCGTTGCTTCCTCCACTTGGTGTTGCAGGCATCTATCTTGGCCTTGGAGTGTTTCACGATTTCTTCAACGCGTTCCTTCTTACCATGATCTACCTGTTCGGGCTCAAGGTGGGAGGAATCGCATTTCTAAGGTTGACCGGAATCTCCCCGAGAATGTTCTATGCAAAACAGAAGGCAAGGAGCTTCTCACTTATCTCTCTTGCAATATTCTCAGTGATACTCGTCATACTGATCCTGGCACTTCTGCTTTGACAGATAGAATACAGCCCCATTGCCAGACTTGGAATTCAGCCATATTCGTGGAAGTCTTTACAATTCATTATTATGCCAGAAGCAATTTTCAGTTCATGCGTCTTAGAATGTTTGGCACGACAGGAATCAAGGTGAGCGAGCTTTGCCTTGGAACCATGACTTTTGGCAGGGAGGCAGACAGCAAGACTTCTTTTGAAATCATGGACCGATTTGCCGAGTCAGGGGGAAATTTTCTTGACACGGCTAACGTTTACAATGCGGGAGTTTCTGAACAGATACTTGGGGAATGGCTGAAATCACACGACAGGGAGGAATTCTTCATAGCCACAAAAGTCAGATTCCCCATGGGTGACGGCCCGAATTCAGCGGGCCTCACCAGGAAGCACATTCTGAAGTCACTGAAAGACAGTCTCGAAAGGCTGGGAACCGATTACGTTGATCTTCTTCAGGTTCATGCGTGGGATCCACTCACACCTCTCCAGGAGACGTTGAAAGCTCTGAACACGGTTGTGGAACAGGGACAGGCTAGATACATCGGGGCCAGCAACTACAGGGGATGGCAACTGGCAATGTCCTTGTATGTTAGCAGAAGCGAGGGGCTGCATGAGTTCTCCAGCATACAGCCACAGTACAGCCTGCTGTCAAGGGCAACAGAGTACGAAATCCTGCCTCTGAGCAAGACAGAAAACAAGGCAGTGCTTCCATGGAGCCCGCTCAAGGGAGGGGTGCTCTCTGGCAAATACAAAAGAGATTCAGTCAGCATTGATGGCGAAAACCGGGTCTCCACCAACCTGAAGCGAGGTTGGAACCCGCCCTGGGTGGGCAACGAGGACTACGTTTGGGGAGTTGTTGATGCCGTGAACGAAGTGGCCTCAGCTGCTGGAAAGACACCTTCTCAGGTTGCACTTAACTGGGTGCTTTCGAACCATGCAGTCACCTCCCCAATAATAGGTGCCAGAAACATTGATCAGCTTAACGATAATCTTGGCTCAACGGGATGGGACCTGACTGCAGAACAGCTAGAGAAACTCAACAAAGCGAGCCAGCTTTACGTTACCTACCCCTACGATCAAGGCTCGGATGAGCAGCAGAAGGCTGGAAGAATTCCTTAGTATTTCAAAAAATTAGTAATTTGGACCTTTCAAAGGTCCACCTCGATAAATCCGTTTTCTTCCCTGATAGGGTATGTGTTGAGACCAAGCTTGTCCAGTGGCGCGTTTGGGGCAACAAAAGGAGGTTCAACCATCTTTCCGTCTTGAAGATCAAAAACGGCATCGTGGCAGTAGCACCTCACCTTTAGATTCTCCCTGTCCAGGTCTCCAAGTATGCATTTGGCGTGCGAGCAGACTCCGTTCATGGCATAGAATTTGCCACTCACATTGGATATGAGGACAACGGAATCCCCCACCTTGACGCTTGCGTGTCCGGCTTTTTCTAGTGCTTTGGCTGAAATTGTCTTGTGCCATACCATGAAGACCAATATGCGGCTTTGGAAAAAACCTTTATGTAAATTGGGGGCAACTAAGTCCTGTTCAACAGTTCAGAAAGCTTTCTCTTCCTGTGCGACCTGATGTGTATGTTCATTACTATCTGAATCACAGATCTCGCAACCAGCTGGGCACTGCCTATCACAAACATGATTACCCCGAGGAACTGGTTCCCGTTAGGGAAAAACTCTATGCTTCCAAGGAGGAAAAGAACGCCCAGTACAAAGTCATTGGCGATTCCAAGCCAGTAATAGAATATACGGAGCCTTTCCTCGTGTCTCTCCATCTCATATCTTCTGCTGAAAGCCTCTGAAACAAAAGGCTGCTTCATAACACGATTCCTGTGTAGAACGATCATGTTAAGGGTACCGTCTCCAAGCAGCCTGTATATCTCCATGGCGCTGGATTTTTTTGATTCCTTCTCAACAAGCCTCTGGAAACCCCTGTTCTGGTTTACTGAAATTCCGGATTTCAGTATGGTTAGAAGATCGATGAACCAGTCGCTTCCTATGTGGCTTCGAATCCTGTCGAAATCCACTGTGAGATGCTTGATTTCATTCTTTACGAACTTATTGGAAGTTCTACTCTCAATGAAAAGGTCACTCGTTATCACTGCAAGATAAGGGTTGTCTTTGAAATCCGAAAGTGTGTCGCCTTCAACGCGGATAAGGAATTCAAGCAGAGCAAGGGCAAAGTCGTATCCGGATGAAATCAGGACGAGCAGGTTCCGGAGCTGAAGGTTTTCTCCTATTTTTAAGAGAATTCTCTGAAAAATCTCTTCCTTCACACCCGTCTCTAGGTTCGCGTCAAATACTCCAGCGACAAGAAAAAGTGCGTCCGGGTCATCAGTGAATCCTGCATTTGCCTGCTTTAAGGCCTCAGCAACCTGGTCCCTGCCAAGATCAAGTGCATGGGACAGCGCGTCCATTACGCTTGGCCATTTCAGGTCTATGCTGAAATGCCCGTCATCAATGACCCTGCACAGGTATCTGATCTGCTCAACAGTTCTTTCCTGAGGTTGAATTTCAGGCAAGCTCATTCCTCCAATCCTGCATGCATGGGGCATGTCCCGTTGATTTAAAAAAGGAACCAGCCAGGGCACTCATTGGGAGGGGTCATTTATTAAAATATCGAAGCATGCCCTTTGGAAGAAGGAGCAGGAAACCCAGAGTTGCTATGGCGAAAGTGCCCAGGAACAGCCAGGAGAATGAGAATCCGTAGACTGCAATGAAGCCGAAAATTGTAGGAACAGTTGCGCCTATGCCGATCTGGATTGAATTGATGAGGCCGACATTGAGGGCCATGTACCGGCTGCTTCTGTCCATAAGTGCGATTATCCCATACTCAAGTGATATGACTATTGTTCCCACAAGGCCGGTAAATACCAGGACAAACCATAAACCGAGATAGGGGAGTTCCGGAATGGAAATCACCAGGAGGCCGATTATTATGACAAATACTGAGCCTAGCCTGAGCGGGTTATACCTCCTGAACGTAGTGGCCAGAATCCCGCCGGCAATGCCTGCTATTGGTATGGCCCCTCCCATGATTCCGGCAATGTTGGGGTTAATCCCGATGAGTGTTGCATAAGTCTTGAAGTATTCAGGCAGGGTGTAATTCATTGCCCAGAGGCCCACGAGACCAATTCCGATCAGCCACGTCCTTCGATCCAGGAGCCTTGATCTAAGGCCCTGGAGGTCAAAGCTTGTGTAGTGATCGCCTTTCTTGATGGCAATCTGAAGCAGGAATGTTGACGCGAGAACAGCAATACCGGATATGAGGAAATCATACCTCCACCCAAATATGGGTATAAACGGGGTAAAGACAATTATACCTGCTCCAGCCCCAAGGTTGAAGGATGCATTGTAGTAGCCGATGAGCCTGGTTATGTTTTCAGGGTCTAGTTCATTCAGGAGGGCTATGGCCGTACTGAAGTAGAAGGCGGCACCTACCCCAACAAAGAACCTCAGCACGACCACTTCAACGAAATTCGCGGAGAATGCAGAAGCTATTGCTGCGGCTGACATGAGATAGAGGCCCAGGAGGGCTGCCTTCCGCGCTCCGATCTTGGAAGATACTATCCCTGCAGGAAGCTGGAAAATACCTGCACCCAGAAGAAATGATGAAAGTGCCAGTCCTGTGTACGAAAGGGGAACTCCGAATGTCTGGCTTATGGGTATCAAGGCGGGTGAAATGTTGTACCAGTTGAGGGAATAGAACAGTCGTGAGGTCATGACTGACGCTATTCCAAACCCGCTCCTTTGAACCATGCCTTCCCGTAATCTCATTGTCATATAAATTTCAGATGTGACTCAAAAATCAAGAAAAAATGATGAAAAAGAATATATCGGGACATACTATGGTTACGGGATGTCAGTTACCAAGGAAGAGGTTTTGAGCTGGCTGGGTGGCAAGGATGAAACTTCCGGGAACTTAGTTGATATTCCGTGGGAGATCAGGAAATTTGCTAACTATCTCATCCTGGAAAACGAGAAGATACCGTTTTCTCTTTATCTGGTCTTCGATGGGGGCATAATGCGCGTCTTCCTTAAGACTGGCGTCGAAACAGCGGTAATGGAAAGTGAAAGCAGGCTCGGGATTTACAGGGTCCTGCTCATACTGAACAGGCAGCTTGACCTGGTGAAGTTCATGCTTGACGGCATACACGAGGAAGTGATTTCCAGGGTAGATCTTGAACTCGATGCCCTCAGCAAGAATGAACTCAACGAAGGCATTAACATGCTTCTGTCTTCCATATATCTCATGGTCAAGACCCTCAAACTGGAGGAGCAGTTCCAGATGAGGATAACAGAAAGGATGCTTCTCATGGTGCAGGACATGATCAAGTCAGGCAAGACAAAGGCCGATATTGAGAAGTTCCTTGTTGAGAAAATTGGCCTTTCTCAAAACGAGTCAGAAAGCATACTCACCCAGTTGCTGGGCAAGTATGACGAAAATCAATCGAGTGGAATGTACGCATGATATCACAGGACGAATTTCCAAAAATCGGGACACTGATTCCCGGTAAGCAGAATATGAATCTTGTTGCGAAGATCGTTTCTCTACAGCAGAGGAAGATCAAGAACGACAAGGGCGAGACAGTTTACTTCTACGGTATACTTGGGGATGAAACGGGTACTATATCCTTCACGGCCTGGACCTTCCCCAACACGATCCAGGCGGGGGATGTCGTGGAGATAAAAAATTGCTCCACCCGGGAGTACAACAATGTAAACCGCGTCTACATAGATGCGAGATCGGAAGTTGTGCTCAGGCCCGGGGAGGACATGGAGGTCAAGAGAACCTTCAAGGAACTCAAGATAAAGGATCTGAAACTGACGGATCCTTACGTCAGCCTTGATGGAAAAATTTCCAACGTAAGGCAGAGGGAAATGGACAGGGACGGCGAAAAGGTCCAGCTGTTTTCCGCGGATCTGGAGGACGACACTGCCAGGATTAGGCTCACCTCATTCGGAAAATCCCTCAAGGAAGGTGAAACGGTAAGGATTGAAGGTGCAAGGGTCTCTGAGTACAATGGACGGCTAAGACTCACCATAAATGACAAGACAAGGGTAATGCCCGCCAAACTCTCGTATGAGATTGGCAGGAGGATAGTGAGCATTTCCGATGTGACGGGACCCATCGGAGGCATCACGGTTCAGGGTTATGCGGTATCCCTCGGCCAGAAAAGCGGCCTTGTAATGAGATGCTCTGAATGCAACCAGAGGCTTGATGACATAAGATGCCCGGATCACCCTTCCGCTCCATTTGCGTATGACATGTTCGCGTACTTCACACTTGACGACGGAACCGGCCACATCCAGTGCACCGGCGGAAAGTATGCTCTACTGCCTCTCCTGGGTATTCCGGAGGATCAGTTCGTGCCATCCAACACTGCAATTTCACGAAGAAGTATACAGGCATCTCTGGAGGAACACCTGCCCGGCAAGGCCTTCATCATCGAGGGCGATGTTGTCAAGAGCCAGATAGGGCTTTCTGTCAGAATGAATTCCATTAAACCTCTCGATGAGGAATTTCTCAAGACCTTCTCCCAGATACTGGAGGCTGATTTCCAGTGATGCCCAGAAAGAGGGAGTTTGCATACTGGATATTCTCCAGGGAACTCCGTGACTCTGTTGTCACGGAGGATAACCCGGAGGAAGAGAGGGCCAAACCATACATTATCACCCCGCTGGGTTCCAGGATCAGAAGAGTTCTCATAACGGGAAGGGTGACACAGAAAAATTCGGAGGAAACCATGACCAGGATGACAGTTTCCGACTCATCTGGAAACTTCTACTTAACGGCGTTCTCCAATGATTTCGGCAGCCAGGGAAAGATAATGCTTGATGGCCTCGAACCCAACGAAATGGTGATGGTCATGGGCAGGGTCAACTCATACCAGAACGAGGGCAGGATATACTTCAACATAAACCCGGAGCTTGCCGTGAAGACAGACGATCTCTCACTAAGGTACTGGAATACAAGGGCCAGTCATTCCGCGAGGCGCAAGATATATGCAATAAAAGCTGCACTCAAGAGCGAATCCCCCTCTGTGGAGGAGCTAACATCCATGGGCTACTCCCAGGAGGAAGCCGAATGCGCCCTTAGATCCATCAAGAACTATCCCGCCTACAACACCAGCGAACTGGAAGCGGTGGCAAGCGGAGGTTCAGCATCGATGTCCCAAGCTCCTGCGGACAATGCCAACAGGGACTTTGTCCTGGAATATGTGAGAAACAACGACGAGGAAGGCAGGGGTTGCAGATACGAGGATATACTTGCTGCTGCCACAAATGCCTCCATATCTCAAGCCGACGTGGACGAGGTCCTCAACACACTTGGATCAGAGGGGGAGATTTTCGAAGTCTCACTCAAGAGGTACAAGGTCATCTAATCCCGGAAGATATTTTTGCCATATTTCTCTATGTTCTTGAAGTCCCTGACCAGGGTGTAGTATGCCTGTTCTTTGTTGAATCCCGTGACGCAGTATCCACTCTCAAACAGTTTTTCAAACGTCTCTCTTATGGACATTCTCACCTTAAGTGCTAGGTCCCTGTCTTCACGCTTCAGGGACACGAAGTCGCGTGGAATGTGGACTCCAACGGACGGTGCGTTTCCATAACCGTTGTATTCCGTGAGATCAGAAGTGCTGTTTGTGAATGCCCGAGGCTCATTTACTCTTGGTTTGGTGTAATCATTCCACCACTCGGCTACAAAACGATCAGTGGGCATGCCAAAATTTAGCGAATCCTCCATGGAACCGTAAAAGTTCCGCAGGTACGTTCTGGAGAAAATCCCCAGCTTGTTGAAATTGAAGTTTGCATTGAGCGCCATCAACGGATCATAGGTCCAGGCAACCAGATTGTATCCGTGGCTGCTTGCCCAATCCCTCTGGGCGAGTTTCAATGCTTTCCCGACGCCCTGATATTTCTGATCCTGAATTACGCCTGTCATGTGGGAGTAGAGATACACCCTCCCGTTCCGGTAGCCTGGAAAACTGTAGTGCATACCTAGGACTTTTCCTTCATCTTTGGCAAGAAGAACCAGCCCACCGTGGAAGCGCATGGCTGCCACTACATCCTTGACGAGCTGGTCCATGCTTTCCATTCCCCAGGCGGACTTCACCACAGGAACAATTTCGCTGACTTCGTCTGGATCAGTAACAACCTTGATATCCATTCAAGGTCAGGCAGATTGTGGAAGGATAAATACATTGCACTTACTGCCAGATTCTGTTTGTATGCAAATCTACGGCGTCAACACAATTCTGCTTTGCTTTTAGCTGACGGATGAGGGCCTCATTGCCTTTGGATCAGTGGTATCTGCAATTGTTGCATTTGTTAATCGCCTCAACCACAGAAAAGACAAGGGAGTGCGGAATTTTTTTGGACAGTCCCGCCAGTCTTCGGTGATCCTTCCATGACAGGTTCCCCGCCCTGTTTCCCGAAAAAAGTGAAAACCGGGAAAATGAGGTCAGTGCAAATCCCACTTGACCTTCAGATCCCGTGCTGCCTTCACTTCGTCAATTCTTCCTACCGGCAGGTTCTTCGGCAAGCTCTTCAGTTCGCTGTCCTCGACCTCAAGGCTTTTCAGGAGTATCTCTGCGTACTGGTCCAGATCGGCCTTTGACACGGTCTCTGTGGGTTCAATCATCATTGCCTCGTGGACAATGAGCGGGAAGTAGACTGTGGGTGCGTGTATTCCATGGTCGATCAGGAACTTGGCAAGATCCAGTGCCCTTTTGCCTGTGTTTTCGGTTGTGAGAACAAGTTCGTGTTTTTTCAGGGTTTTGTAAGGTATCATGAACTTTGCCGAAAGCTTCTTTGCCAGGTAGTTTGCATTCATTACTGCATTTACCGTGTTTTCCCTAAGCCCGTTCGAACCATGGTATCTTATGTATGCCCATGCACGCAGTATCATGTTGAATGAGCCAAAGTAGGACGAGACCTTTCCTATGGTTTTCCTGTGTGAGAAGTCAAGGAAGTACCTGTCACCATCTTTCCCAACAGTAGGCACAGGAAGGAAGTCCCTGAGGTTTGCACCCACCGCAACCGGTCCGGAGCCGGGACCGCCTCCACCGTGCGGTGTGGCAAAGGTCTTGTGAAGGTTGAAGTGGACGATGTCAAAGCCCATGAGCCCGGGTGAAGTTACGCCCATGATGGCGTTGAAGTTTGCACCATCGTAATAGAGAAGGGCACCGGCCTTATGTACCAGCCTTGCGATCTCGGTTATCTGATCCTCAAAGATTCCCAGGGTGTTGGGGTTTGTTATCATGAGTGCAGCAGTCTTATGGGAGAGTGCTGCCTTGAGTGCGTCCAGGTTCACCGTTCCGTTCGGTCCAGACGGTATCTCGACAACGTCGAATCCACCCATGGCAGCGGAAGCGGGATTTGTGCCATGTGCTGAATCAGGAACGATAATCTCTGTTCTCCTGTCAAGTTCGCCTCTGTCTTCATGGTATTTTCTGATGATCAGGATACCAGTGTACTCGCCGTGGGCCCCTGCCAAAGGCTGCAGGGTGATTGAATCCATATCTGAGAGTTCTTTCAGATACTCCTGAAGTTCATGCATGACCCTCAGCGTACCCTGTATTGTATGTTCCTGCTGTAGTGGGTGGATCTCACTGAAACCCTCGAAGGAGGACACTGTGTCAGCAAACTTTGGGTTGAATTTCATGGTGCACGAACCAAGAGGGTACATCCCGATGTCAACACTGAAATTCATCTGGGAGAGTCTCGTGAAGTGCCTGACAACATCGTACTCAGCGACATCAGGTAGATCAAGGTGTTCCCGCAGGAGTTCCCCGGGGAGATCATCAAGCATGTGTTCATCCAGCTCTCCCGGTATCTTGTATGTGGTTCCGGATCGAAGTTCACCAATGAACGGTTCATTATAGGATGCCTGCCTGTAACTCACAGGATCACCTCCAGGGCTTTTGCAAGGGAGTCGAGGTCATGGCCGGTTATCTTCTCCGAAACCGAGAAAAAGTGGGTATTTTTCGGAAATGCACCTGCTTTGTCACCCAGCAGTGTCTGAAGAGGCACTCCACCAAGAATCCTATTCTCGAAAAGCTTGTTCTGCAAATCCTCGGTATTTCCGGCAAATGCAACAGCAACGTCCGAGAATGGCTTACCGGAAAGTTGTTCAGTTGATGCGCTCTTGAGCGAGGCAAGCCTGGTTTTTAGTTCCTTTGCCCTGCCATAGGTCACCGCGGCAACCTTCCTGAGTCCGGAGGGTCCCACAATGCTGAGGTATGAGGCGGCTGCTATTGCCATAAGAGCCTGGTTGGTGCAAATATTGCTCATGGCCTTCTGGCGGCGTATGTGTTGTTCCCTTGTCTGGAGAGTCATAACAAATGCCCTTTTGCCATTCACGTCAACGGATTCTCCAATGATCCTTCCCGGTGATTTTCTAATGTGTTCGTTCCGGAACGACAGAATCCCGAGAAGCGGCCCACCGAAGCTCTTGTGAATACCAAGTTGCTGCCCCTCAGCTACAACAATGTCAGCTCCGTAGTCTCCAGGAGCCTTGAGTATACCAAGAGATACGGGATCTGCATAGACTATGAGCAATGCATCCATCTTGACGTCCTTAAGTTTTGGAACGTTCTCATCCATGATGCCGAGGCCATTGGGCATTTCGCCAATTATTGCACAGGTATTGTCATTCACCTTGGAGATTACGTCTTCAAGATCAAGATAGCCGGTCTTCCTGTCTGTACCGTAAGTGATTATCCTGACAGGAAGCCCTGCAAGGTAGCTGTGAATGACTTTCAGCTTGTCATTGTACAGGGTTTCAGGAACCATTATCTCTGTTTTTCCGTTTATCCTGTACGCCATTCTGACAGCCTCTCCCAGTGCAGTGAAACCATCATACATGGAAGAGTTTGTGACATCCATTCCTGTTAGCTGGGAAACTATGCTCTGATACTCAAACAGTGACTGAAGAACGCCCTGGGACATTTCAGCCTGGTACGGCGTATAGGAGGTTAGAAACTCTGTCCTTCCCAGTATTGAGTCGACAGAGGTTGGGACAACCCTGTCATAAATGCCGTTTCCAAGGAAGTTTGTGTAGTCGATACCCCTGTTCAACAGCGAAAATCGTTTTGCGTCTTCAAGCACTTCATATTCCGAGATACCCATGTGCATGTTGAAGATACTCTTCCTCACATTGTCCGGGACATCAGAGAATAATTCGTTCTTATCTTTTATTTCAAGAATCTTGAGCATTTCTTCATGTTCTTGAGTGATAGACATAAGGCTCAAAGGGACATGTCATATGGCTCTATTTATTTTGTTGGAGACATTTTTTGCAATTTCTTGTTTCCGAGGGTTTCCATGTTGTTGCGCCACAGGTGAACGTACCATTTCCTCGTATTAAATACGCGGGGGAGCGATAGGGCTCAAAGTCAGTCGGAAGAAATTAATAATGCCGCTGGATGCCAAATTATTGACAAAATCAGGAATTCTTGCATACTCGGAATCAAAAGCTTATCCTACGATTGGCGTTATACTTCTTGGAGGCATTTCTGACAAACTGAATAGGGTACCCATGCACACCTCGGCAGGTTTCGCGTACACCGGTCTTGATCAAGAGATCGATGTGAAGACAAGGGTTTTTGTGAACACCGGTAGGCCATCCGGGTCACTAAACGGAAATGTTGTCAAATATTCTGAGACTGGAAGATCACCCTTCGTAATACTTAACCATTACAGAAAAAGAATACTGGAAAACATGGGGTTGAAGGAAAATGATCTTGCTATATCATTCAGATCAGATAACCACAGCGTGCTGAGCGGAAGTTCAGATGCCGGGGCCGCAGCCATGGGGAGCAGTATAGCAGATCTGGCAGGAGGAATTCAGGATATGGTATCTTTCGAGAATGAACTGCGTTCCATTTCCGAGAGTGTCGGACGAAGCCTTCACGGCGGCCTTACGGTTACCTGGGCTGATGGCAGGACTGCCTGGACTGAAAGGCTGCTCGGACCTCAACATTTCAAGGATTATGTGGTGATAGGCTGCAAATTCAATGTGGAAAGGAATCCATCGGACAGGATCCATGAAAATGCTGTAAAGAGCCAGGAATATCCCAAGAGGGTAGAAAGCACACTCAACAAGGCCAAAGAACTTGTCAGGCTGGCGGAAGACAAGGACATAAAGGGGATTTTCGAAATTGGCCATTACGATACAAGCGAGTACCACAGGCTCAATGAGAGCATGGGGGTGAGGGTGATTACGCCAAGGATGCGGGCACTGATGGACATGGTGGATGAGAGGAGAAAATCATCATGGCTTTCGTACATCGTCACGGGAGGTAGCAATGTATTTGTCATCTCAGAGAAGAAGAACACAAAGGACTATGTTGATGAATTCAAGGATCATTGCGACGGGATCTCACTGTTGCAGGTAGCCGATAAGGCAGAAGTGATTTCCAGATCAAACCCATAAAATAATTAAACACAATTGAACTAAGGTTTTGAAATGGCAGACAAGAAGTCAGAAGGATTCCAGTCAGGAGCCGGACTTATAAGGTACTTCGAGGAAGAGGAGATAACAGGCCCAGCTCTGGATCCAAAACTCATAATATACATAGGCATTGCAATGGCCGTTGTAGTGGAACTTGCAAAAGTATTCTGGCCGATCGTAGCTTGATTTTCAACAATTTTACTTATCCTTGAGTGTAAGCAGCAGTTTTTCTTTTCAAGTGCCGGGGCTCGAATCAAAAGTAATAAATCTTCTGACACCATCCTGCTCAGTCGCTCCGGTAGTGTAGCCAGGCCAAGCATAAGAGACTCTCAATCTCTCGACTCGGGTCCAAATCCCGGCCGGAGCATACCATGTAGTCCAGGTTGCGCCCGACCGTTTCTTTTAGCCCCTTTCCCTGGGGCTTATTAAAATCCAGTTTCTTCATGTATTTTCTAACCTCCGAAAATGCGTCTTCAGCATCAGGCTGAATGTAAATCATGGTCGTACCGACGCTCGTATGACCGAGGAGCTGTTGGATTAACTCAGGTTTCAGGCCATTCTCCCAGAGATATCTGCCATAGAATCTCCTTGCCCTGTGTGGAGAGAAGTTAACCCCGGCTCGCTTTGCTATCCTGTCAACAATGTTATGGCCGCCGTCATCGGTTACGGGTTTTCCGTATTGTGTAACCATAAGCGATCTGGTATTCTTGTTCACCTTTTCGATTAAGGCCTGCCTATATGGGAGATACTTTAGAAAAGCATCCTTAACACTTGGAAATAATGGAACTTCCCTGTATTTCTCATTCTTCCCAGCCCTAACGATGATCTTGTCGTCCTGAAGGTTGAAATCATCTATCGTCAGGTGAATGATCTCAATGTATCTCAGGCCGGCTTTGAATAGGATCTCAACCATAAGGCGATCTCTCAGGGCAGTGTAACCCCTGCATGCTTCTACTAACTTTTCGTAATCCTCCATGGTTGCCCTGGTTCTCTTCACGGATTTCTGGTTCCTGAATGGTTTGAATTTCTGGACTCCTAGGAAGGCAATGTATGAGTTGTAAGGCTTTATGTACGCATTCAATGTTCTTTCCAGCGTGCCTTTGCTTCTCTGTTTGAGTATCCATTCCCTGAATGATTCCTTGTCATCCAGGTTGATTCCCTCTCGTTCGAGATGCCTTAAAGCCCGAAGGTAGTTTGATATGGTTTTATGCTTGTATCGCTCCTGAAGCCAATCAAAGAAATCAGGATTCAATCCTTAACCTCCTTCAGTGTGACTCCCCATCTCTTCCCACTGTTCTCGCCGTTCGAATACATAAAATTCGTGACCTCCGTTATCTTGTACTTCTTTCCGTCCTTATCTATGATTATCTGTCCAACTTTCATCTTTCATTACTCCTTGAATTCCAGCGATAGGGCTCCATTGTGCATAATCGCCTGTGCAAGGGATTCTTCACCTGACTTTGTTTTCACAATGATATCCGGCATGAATTCCTCTTCTATGGTGTGAAATCCTAATGCTGTGGCTTCAACCTTTGACTTGATGTAATAATACAAAGCCCTGTATGTGCGAGCCCAGTTAGCTACCTTTTCAGCTGAGGCCTTTCCGGATCTCTTGTTCCAAAGCTTATGTTCCTCATAAATTGGTTTAGGGATTATTCTGACTAAGTATGTCCTGGCTTCTCCTTTCATGAAGAACTCAAACATCACCTGGTCCTGATCAAGATCTTCAGTCCAGCGCATTTGAGAAATGCCGTATTTGAGCAGTATCTTCCTTATCTGGCTCTTGGGTTGCTCAACCGTGAGATTTGTACCCTTGTATGGTCCTGAGTCGGTCATTTCCTGACCTTCCTTTTCACTGTGAAATAATTGCCCAGGAGATACACGATCAAAAGGTAACCAAGCCCTAGGAAAACTGCACCCACGATAGCGGAAAAAAGGCTGAATGCTATGGATTCAGTCAAGGAAAAAGGGCCATTGCTCACTGTAAAACTCGAACCAAGAGTACCTCCGATTATGCATATGAGCCACAGTTTCCTGCGATTTACCACAGGCCTCATTTCTTGACACCATTCCACTTTGGCCTGAACACGCCTTTTGACTCAAGAAACTCGTAATCAAGCTGTTTGAGCCTTGCTTTCAGGTCTTGAAGCTGAGCGGAACTTATTGGACTCCCAATCCTTATTATGGGCCCATCCTTGATCAGGCCATATTCTGCTATCACATCATCGAGGCTCTCCTTCCTGACTTCTAAATCCTCATCCTGGTCATTGACAATTATTCCCGGTTTCTCTTTCATCCAATAGATCAAAGGTGAATGTGCATCCTTGTACACGATTTCAAAGAGCCATTGCGGTGGCGACTGACCCATTATTGATGTCAGGTATTCGTACAGGTAGTTTTTCAGGTTCGCGGAATACTGTGAATATTCCTTGAGGAGCTTCTTGTACTCATCAAATGATGATGGGAGTTCAACGGACATCATGGAAAGACCTCCAGTATGATTTCCACGTATTCTGAATCTGACTTTTTGTCTTGATTCCAGGGCTTGAGATTGTAAAATGATATAGGAGTATGGCCACAATCAGGGCATCCCCGGTATTTTGCCCTTAGTTCCTCATCATTTATGACATCTTCAAAGTCACAGAATTTACATTGACAATTCAGGATTTCAAAACATTCAGAACACATCAGGCGACCAGCTCCTCAAAGTAACCTGGTGTTGCACTCACTTCGGATGCCAGCTTTTTACATGATTCTGAGAACTCCTTAATCCTGTCATCTTCGTAAGATGCGCAGCTGTATGTCTTTTCAAAAATGAGAAGGTGATCAGGACCTTCCCAGCAGTATATCCTGAATTCAAGGAAGGCGAACATTCCGTCCTTGCTTGGTGTGCGTTTGAAGGCGTAATGCTGTGTTTCATCATATCTTGCGGTATCAACCTTGGATTTGAATTCTTCAAAGTTGAACAGGACCTCCTTCATTGGTCATCCACTTCCAGTTCAACCCTGTGGCCTGGGTCCCTGTTGTATGCCTCTATGAGTTCTTTCCTTAAGGTGACAAGATGAAAAGCCATCTGTGAAATTGGAGGTTTTTTCTTCTGTTCTACTGGCTTTTTCTGATGCGATCCTCCTCTCTTGCCGTTTCGAAGTCTTTCACGCTTAACGGAAAGAGAGCTGCACTTCAGGCATGATTTCGCCCTGTCAGGTCTCGCCCTTGCTTTCCATATGAAGCCGCAATCATGGCATTCAAACCTGTACCAGTGACGCATATCTGGTGCTGAATTCCTGACGATGCCAAGCACTTCCCTTTCAGCCTCAGTTATTATTGGATTTCCATACGAATCGAATTTCCCTGAGAATTTTGGATCTATGTCCTGGAGTCTCATTGTGTCAGCTCCACTATTTCAAAGGGGAATTCACCGAATTTCTTCTGATATCTGTTTAAAAGCTTGCTCTGTAGTTTCAGGGAATACTGTATCATGGCCTCGGACCAGTCATTCTCCTGGTTGTTTTTCCTGAAGGACATGAGATACCTGACTGAATCCTGAATGTCCAGTATCTGTTTCCTGAGCTTTTGTTTCATTTCAAAAGAATCAAAGAAAATCCTTTTTAGCCGTCCGTAAATTATAGATAGGTTGCTCAAACCAATCATTTTTTCCGTTTTCATGTGGAAACTTCCTGTTTCTGGCGATGCTCCTCAAGCAGCGCACCTACCACTTCATCAAAAGTGTCGAGCCTAAGGTCGAACTTAAGATTGTGAAGTGCATTATACCGCCCTTCGCTGATTTTTATGACCTTTCCGCTAATTCCAGACAATTTATTCACCATTCGTTAATTAGTAAATGAGAAACGATAAAAGTATAATAAGTTACTCATTAGTCAAATGACTAAGATACGAATTCTCATATTCAAATTGTCATTTGACTATTGCATAATGGATTCTTTAGACCTGAAATATGCGAAATCAGTTATTCAGCGACTGACAGAGAAAGATACCTTCATGAAGTCGGAGTTATTTGACATTGTTACTAGCAATCAGGTCTTGGATAAATTGCTGGATTCATTGCAGAAAGATGGGTACATAACGAAGAACTTATCTACCTACGGCCGGAGGACGTATTCAATTTCTCTCACACCAAAAGGCCACGCTGTAGCAGAACAACTGAAAAGAACACAAGAGGTTGCCAAAGGTGAGATCATGGAGGAGGGAGCACAATTCAAGATGCCCCCTGACTGGAGAGTCAGATTCAAGGGGTTGTCGGCAATGACACACCTCAATGTATTGGACGACCATGTTGCAATACAAGAGATTGATCATTCCGGTAAGACAACAAGCGTCATCATGGTTTACGTTAAGAGGATTAACAGTCACTTTGAATTATGGTGTGAGAAGGACGAGAGCAAAGAATGTAGACATGTTGACTTTGCCTGGTCTCTTCCTCACATGAGGTCACTGATTGAGGATTACATTAAGCAGGGAAAAATCAAGGAAGTTGGGAGGGGAAAGTAAAACATGGGACTTGGACGTGTACTGACGGACGACCAGATAGAATCCTACCTGAATGAGAAAAAGGCAATTTCAACCTCTCGGCTTAGGGCTGTTAGATGGAAGGATAAAGAGGGTCACAGACAGAAAACCATAGACTTGGATCAAATTGATCCTGATTATTCATTTCAGATCTTTGAGAGACAAAGCCGATACAATCCGTTAGATTTTAGTGTAGGCCTCTACCTAAGATTTACAACTTCCAATGAAAAGATAATACTTATGAGATGTAATGGGAATAGCCACAGGCATCCAAACAGATTAGAAGGTCAGATAATAAACAGGAAATTCCATATTCACAAAGCTACACAAAGATACATGGAAACTGGTGTAGACAAGCCGGAATCATATGCAAGAGAAACAACGGAGTATTCAGACATTGAAGGAGCCTTCCAGTATTTATGTCGTGAAGCTAACATAAAAATTGGTGACGGATCCAACACGAGGTTAGATGAAGATGCTTGGGAATAACTTTCAGGACATAGTCACGGATTTCAAAAAAAAGGTCTGTGATGAGGTAACATTAGAACAGGAGGGGATTCTGCGGTATCATGTAAATACTCCATTTACATTTGATGACGGCGATTCTTTTGTGATTCTTCTTAAGAATGTGGGAGAAAAATGGCAACTTTCCGATGAGGGTCATACTTTGATGCATCTTAGCTACTGGATAGAGAGTGAACTATTAGAAGAAGGAAAAAGACGTGAATTAATTGAAGGAATTGCGGAAACATTTAACGTAAGAATTGAAGATGGACAGTTAATTATGTACATAGAAGATACTAACTTTGGTGATTCACTATTTTCTTACATTCAGGCCTTAACGAAAGTATCTGACATTGACTTTTTATCTGTAGAAAGGGTAAGGAGTACCTTCTTAGAAGATTTTAAGAAATTGATCGCGGAAAAATTTCAGGAAAAGGCACATTTTGATTGGACTGATGAAGAAAGAGACAAGAAAGGGGCGTATTCGGTGGATTGTAGGATAGACTTGGCAAAGATTCCATTTTTTGTTTACGCAGTCTGGAATGATGAAAGAGCTCTGAATTCGACTGTGAGCATAATGAGATACAAAGAGTGGGGATACAAGTTTAGAGCGATCGTAGTCCATGAGAATGTAGAGGATTTAAGCAACAAGAATCTTTATAGAATTATGGATGCAGCTGATAAGCAGTTCCCATCTTTCTATGGTAAGGAAGAAAGTTTTGTGACTTATCTTAAGACTGAGGCTGAAACATATGTAGCCTGATATTGCCCATGCGCAATTGGTGCATTCGTCATTGATTTTAGTTGACATGACAATCGAGATAATTACTATTCAGCAACAATGAAATACATTTGTGCATATTATATTGATAAATGACTTGCACCGAGATAGTGAATGATATCGCAGAAAAATACAGACATTACGTTGCCCAGAGTTATTCTGATGATGGCAAAGCCCTAGAAAGAAGCAATGAATTTCATCGGATGATAGGGTACGCCTTGAAAGACCAGATTATGGGGCCGTGTCTTATTAGAACCAAAGACAAGAGGATACTTAAAATATTTAACAATATGTACACAATTGAAGAGAAAGAGAGACTATTCGGGCCCAGCTGGAGAGAACATCTTAGGTCATGACAGAATGTGACAACGTAGAAAAATTATAAGGAAACTGAAAAGATTAAGAGAAACGCAAAATTCCAGAAATTTCGTTCTCTGGTTATTGACGGAGATGAGTCAAGCGCTTACAACTCCAGAACCCCATCAACTCCGTTCGTCAGAGAGTTAACTAAGAATAGGTAATCAACTGGGATTGTTCTATTCACTGCACGGCCTTTAACTAGTAGAGCTTAAAGTTTGGATTCTATTTCAGCATTACATCAGTGTTGACTTTGTTTTTTCTATTTTCTCGCATTGCTTTGAGATTTTCATACATGGTAGAGAGCTCACTTTGGTCAATTCCTAATGCATCAAATATTATCCCGTCAATTTCTCGCCTGATATCTGCCACATCGCGATTGAGGCGTGATTCTTTGAGAGTCAAAGGAAGTCATTGACTATCGCCCATCAGCGTAAGGCCAGAACGAATAAACTCTACTACACGCATAAGTGATCTTAGATCGTCTTCATTGTATTCATTAAGTCTTGTCCTTAGTTCCTGATCCAATGTTAATACATATTGCCTGTATAATCCAGGCATCAGGTAACCAGCCAGATCTTCGTGCTTAAATCTATAACCCATCCAGGAGGCCATTTCCTTCAGATTATTGCTTGAAGGAATAACGATTGTGTCTCTTATCAGGTTTAGGACATCGACATAGGAAGATCTCTGGGATCTGTTAGCTACATTGTAGTGTTTCAGTCTTGCCTCTAGAAATTCCTGGTCAAAATAGTGGCCAGAGAAGATCACAATTTTTCCTTGAATATCTTGGAACAACCCTAGGTACTTTTTTAATATGGTTTTCTCGTCTTCAGGGCTGGTTGCAAATAACTGAATCACCTTACCGCTCCTCTTAAAAAGCATTCCAATGAGCCATATCTGGGAATCGTACGATAACCCAGTCGTCTCTATATCCAGATATACTTCATCATCAAAGTTGAACTGTTCTCTTGCCACTTCAACAGAAATTCCCTCTTTGAGTGAGAATTTGTTATCGATATAGTCCCTTGCAATAGCTGATAACTTTCCAAGTGAATTCCATCGACTAACTTGGATGTCCCGTCAGGGAAAACAACCTGGGCGAGATTCTCAACCGTCTTTATTCCCAGCTTGTTCAACGTCCTAGAACGTCGATATCCGACTTTGCGCAACTTCTCAAGTGGATTATATTCAGGAACCGGACGAGACTTAATCAGCTCAAGAAAGGCTAACAGTTTGTCCTTATTGAGTTCAATACTATCTGTGGGTATGCAATAGAGGCCCCCATATCTCGGGTAAAAAATTCCAATTTCTTTGACATTTGGAAAGTCCTCTATACTAGTAGAGGGAGCTTTGAGAGGATTAGCCACATTCATCTGCAATAACAGATAATACCCCACAATCTGTGCAAGTTCGTAATTACTAATACGTGGCTGTGTCGAAGTTTTAAGGTCTATGAGGGAGTTAGATGTTATGACATCAGCATCTGCACCACCAACAATAGTTGAATATGTTCCAAACGTAGGGTTGAGAATTATCAGGCTGCTTTCTTTAAATCTATTAGACCCTGTAAATTCCTTTGACCTGTTGAGCATGGAAACCACGTCGTTGACGTCAAGCTTTTGCGGTTCCGGCATAAGATTTTCCTTTGGCACCGGGTCCGAAGGTAACTTGAATTCACGGAACACCATATCAAGCGCTGAAAGGCGAAAGCACATTTCCACCATTTTCCTCAGGTTAGTGCTATTTGGGTTTGAATAGTAGTCGACCCTGGCCATTCTTGCTTCTTCCAGAGTTCTCAGAGCTGGCGTCTGCCATTTCTTAATGAAAGGTGCCTCATTACGAATAATTAGATTGGCGCCAGCCTTGGCAATCCATTCCTTCTCCTTGGCGAAAGGATAGAGCCTCAAGATCTCAAACCTGAACGCGTAATCATAAGCTGTGCCGATCTCTGAGAAATTGCGGGTCCTTGGCACTACACCTCTCCCCATCTTTGGCATCTTAGGAATTTCCTTGATCAGTGAAACCAGGTAGTCACTTATATCGCGTCTTTGTTTTATCAGACTTGTTAAACTCATGTAATCCCTAAACCTACAATTTCATTGTTTCATTGATTTATTTCCACTGTCCAAAAAAGATTTCCTTTTCGGACACTGAAATCATGGGTAGGGAGTATATAAATAAACCATTCAGTTTTGAGGGGTAGGTTTTTCGGGCACGGATTTGATGATCCCATGAACAGTTGATCTTTTTATTCCAACCAGTTGAGAGATCTCTCGTACAGATTTGCCGGATTCTCTCATCTTGATTATTCTTGATGGTTCTATCCCTTTCTTCTCAAGGATTTCTGGCCGGCCTATTTTCTTGTTTTCATTTCTGGCCTTAGCCATTCCGTCGTTAACCCGTTCAGATATCCTATACATATAAATCAGAGAAATATCATAATCGTCACTTCTTTCTAAAAAAGGAGTACATCAACAATGCTCCGAGAGCCACCAGACCAACCGCAAAAAGTGTTCCTGGGCTATCCTCAATTAAATGACCGATAGGATCCTTGAAAGGATCTTTCTTATCAATGTGGCACTCGTATCTATCTTCAAATTCAACTGCATGGAATCCATTGTCTGAATCGTTGAACGAAGCCCTCCAATCTGCTATTTGACCTTTTAATTCGCCAAGATGCTTCATAAGGAAATTACATTTCTCAGGTCTGGGCACTTCATTTCCTTCTGGAAGGAATTTCATAAAATTAAACTTGCCACCCAAAGAAACTGTCCACTGGATTACACTCTGCCAGAAGCTATTTGGAGAAGTCATGTCAACATTATATTCTGTCATCTTAACCGAAATTTAAATGTGCTAACCAATATTTTAAAGCTTCCATGACCTGACAGTTCTTCAGAAATATCAAGCACCTAAGATCATATGCCGACTGTAGCAAGTAAATCTAAGAATACTGCAAGAAATGTAGACGACAAAACTCATTATTTCAAAAGAGTGAGTGCCCCTAATTTTGCATCCCAGGCTATGGCGAAAGTTGAAGCCACCATTTTCTTCGTCTCTTCGTAGAACAATGCGACTGTTATTGTATACCGCTTATTAGCTTTGAGCGGCGCGGTAATCTGATTGGGCAGAGAACTTAGAGCCCAAAATATCGGCGGCCACGAACTGAATCCCATAAGATAAGGTGGAGCATTAAGTCCCATTAGGTGTACTGACGTAGAAGGAATATCTATCAATTCAACACCCCTTAGAGTCAGAGTTTGACCTGGATAAATGGTCACTCCAACATAAGTCGTTTCCCTCAAGCCGTTGCTCACCCCTGGAAATCCACCTGAATATAGCTTCCATGGGGGGGACCATATTCCCAAGTTAGAATCGGAATCGTCCTTAAAACCAATCGTAGCGATAGTATTGTGTGATGGTGACCGTCCGTTATTAGTTATATTAAACAGCAGCCCATTTTTGCCATTTTCCAATAAAACTGGCATCAGTTTAAGCTGGGGTCTTAGCCAGTATAGTAGAGCTCTTGGATAGAATATCCCTACAAAGGCAGCAATAGCCAATAGAATTGTTCCTAGACTTGTTAAAAGTGATATTGTTTCTGGGGAGAACACTTTTCAGACCCACCCTTCAACCCATTTCCTCATTTCCTTTCGATCCGAATCCTCAAACGGGATGTTAAGGTAATGCTCGTACTGTGTCGTGGTTGTATGCCCCTGGCTCAGTGCAATCTGCAATGCTTTATCTGGGTAATAAAACACTAACCAGGATTCCCAGGTCTTTCGGAAGGTCTTATTGTTGACCGGAGCTCCTTCAAGGATCCTTTTTGATAACCTTCTCAGCTTCATGTCAAATGCTGGAAGTTCAGGCAATGGATGTGGAGCCTGGAATAAATCCGATATAAGAGTCTTGCCAATATCACTCAACCTTATCGCACGTTCCTTCTGCTTTGCCTTGGCTTTCATCATTGATCCCCGAGGAAGATACACAAACCTCCCATCCAGCCAGTCTGGGTTTTCTCTGAATCTCTGCAGCTCGGCATACCTCATTCCAGTTACCAGGAGTGAAGTGCAGATTCTTTTCATGTTTATGTCCAGTTTATCTCTCCAGATCTCCCATTCCGATGGCCTGAGGATCCTTACTTCAAATTTCTCCGATGATCTGACAATGGCTCTCAAAATGCCTGTTAAGTTTGTGCCAAGACTTAATGGTTTTTCTCTGTCCATTTATATACTGACCTTTGAAAATCAGTTCACCGATATATAAAGAGCGTTAAGTTTTAACTCAGAAGTTAACTTGTTGCGGTTCAAAAGGAAAGATGAAAATTTTTGCGAAAATTCTTGATAACATTTCTTCTCTCTTATCATACCTCCTATCTATTTCTTCCCCTAATGACAAGTGAAAGCATGGTGATTACAAAACCAGATAAGATCAAAGCCGCTCCAACAAATGTGAGAACCCCTCCAATGTCCAAAGGCATCTCCGGAACAATACTCATTCCCAGGGAATTATTTTGAGATTCCACAAATGCGTATGAACCAGCCGGGACACTGTTGAAATATATATTTGCCGAATCATTGCTTGAAGGCTTTATACCAAACTCATGAACATTAGTGTGGTTTAGCGTAGAAAGATCCTTAACCGGAATTAAAAAAGATACGTTACCGGGTCCATTCGAAGTTGGATTCACTGCTACATCTATACTCGTAGCTTGTGTTGTCATATTCGACGGAATTACTGTTTCATAAAATCCATTGTCATAATGAGTATATTGTGCGAATCTTGCATTTGTTATCGTACTGGAAGAGACGTTGTGAAAATAAGGGTTTATTGCAACTCCTGAAACAACGAGAACTATCCCAACAACAATAACAAGATACCCCACTTTTCGAAGGTGCATTCTATTTCCACCTCACATACTTAAGAAAAATATAAAAAATATGGGTTCCAAAGAATGTATAAACCATCAATACCACGGCGGCTGATAATATCCTATCTTTGCCCTATTGTATCACTACAGTTCAATTGAAAGCTTTTCAAGGACGTATTTCTGCTCCTTTGTCAGCTCTACCGGTGCATGCGAGCCATTGCTGTAGACAACCTCCTTTATTCCCGAAA
>OFHI01000057.1_pt1 | contig 28451 bp, 21 predicted proteins | sample 1522021 | NCBI WGS metagenome assembly OFHI01 (sample SAMEA2464839, study PRJEB22497) | soil metagenome | biome: Grassland; feature: Farmland; material: Clay | place: Australia | collected 2013-02-01 | depth 1.4 m | reverse complement strand
AAAAGAGGCCTGAACTCCAACAGGAGATCGTTCAGTACACCCGGCGGATCAACGATAGGGATCTCCATCATGTCTGACAATGTTCGACAATCAGTTAAACTTTTTCAGAAACGCAAAACTATAGTAATATATTTTAGAATTTCTAAAAAAAAGAATTTGGAGATGATTTTACTCTAGCTCCACATCCTTGGTTTCTTTGAGCAATGCCACGCTTATCAGAGACAGAACCAGCAGTCCTACCATCACCCCGGCAACATAAGGCCAGGCATTCACCACACCGAAGTTTGATTCAAAAGTCGGTATGACAAATATAAGCACTATTCCAACAAAGAATGTACCCAGCTGGTAGCTGAATCCCGTGCCTGAATACCTCAATCTTGTGGGGAACTGTTCAGGCCCTATGGAAGCAAGAACACCGAATCCCATCTCATTGATGAAGAACATCACTATGTATGCCACATAGATCAACAACTCATCCAGTGTTCCAATGAGCAGGAAGAACGGGAATGCGAATATCATCCCTCCCAGGATGGCTATAATGTAAGTTCTCTTCCTGCCCAGGCTCTGCGCCAGGACTGACCCGAGCATGTTGGATATGATCGCAGCCACTCCACCAATTGCAACCGCACCTGTGGTGAATGAAGGCGAGAAACCCCTGTGAATCAGGTAACTTACTGAGTAAGGCTGCAACATGATTGCCGGTATACCAACACCAAGGAAGACAGCCAGCGCCAGGAAAATTGTCTGTTTGGGATATTCCAGGAGAACCCTGGTAGCAGGATATTTTTCTGTTTTCTTCTGTTTCTTTACATTCTCAAACATCTGGCTCTCTGCGGTCAGGTACCTGAAAATGATTCCGAATATGAGTGCAATACCTGCGACGATGAAAGGAATTCTCCATCCAAAATTCAGGAAATCTGCGTGGCTGTAGAATGCCGTCAGGAAGGATATGGTTCCCGCAGCGGTTGCTATTCCAATGGGACTGGTAGCCTGCACAACTCCAAGCCAAACGGATCTCCATTTCTGCTTGGCAGCATACTCGAGGACCCAGCTGAGTGCCCCTCCATATTCTCCGCCTATTCCAATGCCGAAGACCATTCTCCAGACTATGATCAGAATTGGCCCTGCAAGCCCTATTGACTGGTAGCCGGGCGTAAGTCCGATACCGAATGTGCTGATACCCATAATCACAAGCGTCAGGATTAGAGTGGACTTTCTCCCGACCTTATCTCCAATATGGCCAAAGATATAGGCCCCAATTGGTCTTGTGAGGAAGGTTACACCAAACGTTATAACCGATAGTGCAGCGGCCAGTGCCCCTGAAAGATACTCGAAGTAGACATATGGCCACACGATGGCGGATACCGTGGCTGAAAGGAAGAAATCATACCATTCAAACGCAGATCCAATGGTGGATGCCAATGTCACTCTCTTCAGGGAGGCCTTTTTTGATGAGTTAACCTCAACCATAAAAGGTTCCACGTTCTATATCAATAAATATTTATGGGTATTTTGACAATGAAACCATTAAATAGTTGTCAAAAATTTCATTCCTTAATAGAATCATGACGTTGAATATTTATGAATCCAATTGTTTGGGCAGGTCATAATTCTTAACCACCATGCAGGAATATGATGAAAATGTCAGAAGAACTCAGCGGTAAGGTATACCTCGTATCAGGAGCAGCAGGCGCAATGGGCATGAAGTGTGTGGAACTTCTTGCGGCAGAGAATGCTAAACTCGGCCTCATGGATCTGACGGAAAATGTTCATAAGGTTGCAGAGGAAACAAGAAAATCAGGTGTCGAAGTTGTCTCAAGTGTTGGTGATATATGCAGTGAATCAGACGTGAGGAAATTCGTGGGTGAAGTGCACCAGAAATTTGGCCGGATAGATGGTGTCCTTAATATAGCAGCAATTTACAAAGGCCTCGTAAACAGGGACTTCTCCGATATACCAATGGATGAATGGGAGCGTGTTCTCAGGGTGAACATTACGGGAACTTGGATGCTCACCAAGGAGGCCACCCCATTCATGAAGAAGAATGGAAAAGGCAGTGTTGTGAACATTTCTTCTGCCACAGTATTCTTTGGTGCTCCTGGCATGTTGCATTATGTTGCATCAAAGGCTGCAGTGCTGGGAATGACAAAAGCAATGGCACAGGAACTCGGGCCATCAGGCATAAGGGTCAACTGCATTGCACCGGGCCTGTTGCCCACAGAATCCAGCCTTGAGAGGATCACAGACGCCTATGTTGACAAAATTAAGGCTACGGCAGCCCTGAGGAAACTCGCCACACCCGACGACATAGTGAAAACTGCCAGGTTCCTTTTGTCAGATGACAGTGAATCCATTACGGGGCAGACAATAGTGGTAGATGCCGGGAGAATATTCCTCTAGTTTTACAATCCAAAATTAGGAAGAATCCGAAACGGATTCTATTCAAATTATTTTGAAAAAATAGGATTTTTAGGTTTCTGTTACTCCTTCGGCTTCTTTTTCATGCAACTGACGAGAAACCTTTCCAGGATCAAGCTATTTCAATGGTGAGTCAACAGAAGACCTACTTGTGCCCTCCAAGTCCCATTGCAGCCATAACTACAACGGATACTCCACCAATGAGTACAATCTCAGGGTAAACAAGTGAGGAATCATTTTTCCAGGTGAAGGGGCAACAGTCTTGATTTCATGGATACCGGATACCTCCGATACATTATACTCGAATCCATAAGTCAGGTTTATTGGGCTATCGCCAATATACAGAGTGGCATTCTCAGGGATAAATAATGCCGGCTATGAACCCATAAGGATGAAAGCAAATAGATATGTTGAGCGACCTGGCATTTACCAGAATGCCTCTCGTGTAGCTGGTTTTATAAAAATTGTTGACTTTGCCAGATCCGGAAGTGGTGAGACTCAAGTGACCTGATTGGAGCATAAGTCCTGTACAGGAATATTTCTAGGAGGGAAATTGATAATGCGTGTATTCCTGTCCAACCTGTTTGGTATGAGTGAAGGAATTTTCATTCGAGGATGCAATGAAACCAGAAGTGCTAATGGTGACTATGCTCATGATGATTGCTGGAAACACCTGTTTCTAGGAAATCGTTCAAGCAATCGAAGATACCGTATGGTTAAAATTGCAGTAAGATCCTATCACGAATCACAAAAAAAGAAGGAGAAATTTGGGAATGAAAAGATTAGGGTTTGTTCTTTCTTCTGGAGTAGAAAACAAATCCTGTTGCTGCAGCAGCGCCAACCACCACTATGATAATGACATATAACAGCAATGGCGAACTGGGTGCTTGCAGCAGAGGAGGCACAGTCACATTCGGGCTGTAAACCCATTCCAGTTGAGGATCGGCATTCAGGCCCATTACTTTCAGCACTATGGTGTAGTTAGAGCTGATGGTCACGGTGAAATTGGTGTACTGCACCCCGTTTATGTAGAGCCTGCTGTGCAGAATATCCGAGACGTTAACGTTCTTCAGATCCTGGAAGGGGACTGCAATAGTCAATATCCCATTGCCTGTGGAATTGAAGGTCAGGGATATGTTTCCATTTCCTGAAGTGACATTCGCTGCAGTCACATTGAAACCTTCAAACGTAACATTTTCCGAGGTCACAACTTCCGTTGGGGAAGGTTCTTTGCTCAGTGACAGGTTGACCACAGTGCTTCCGGTGAGGTGTACCTGTTGGGAAAGCGGGAAATATCCCTGCAGATAAGCAGAGAGGGTGTAATTCCCAAGGGGCAGGTACAGAGTGTAGTAACCTGTGGAATTGACATCTGCACTGATTCCGTTGAATGTCACAGATGCCTGGCCTGGTGAAACCTGCCCGGTAACCTCATAGGCAGATTGCTGCTTGCTCACTTCCAGGGTAAGGCTTGTTGTTGTATATGCAGAGACCATTACGGTGCTTTCAATCGGGGCCTGATTCGGGTCGAACGCTGTCAAGTGGTATGTGCCGGGAGACAATGACACATTGAACGCCTCATTGTACAGGGGAACATAAACACCGTCAACCAGGACTGTGGCATAGGTGCTGTCCACGGTTCCCTTCAGGTATCCGTAGACTCCCGGTGTTATAATGTTAACATCGCCTGATCTTCTGTTTGTCACGAATACCTTTCCAGTGTGTTCATTGATATTTACCTGGTATGTCATCAACCCGGTTTCAAATGTATTCACGACTCGGCCGGTGGATAGGCTGTATTCCTTGAGCATTCCAACATCCTGATTGCCAAATGTTGAATTAAACTCATTCGAAATCTGGAGAGGGATATACAGCATATTGGACGCGGCATCGTAAGTTACATTGTAATTCCACCCCGCTCCGATGTACACCGGAGTCTGGAACACGCCGTTTGAAGTATTGAACTCCACAATGTATGACTTTTCGGGAGAGCTGTAATTCAGGGCATATTGCGTGAATTCAATGTATATATTGCCATTCAGTGTGTCCATGGCCGCGCCTCCCCACACATCTACAATGTAGTTGTTGTGCGGAATTGTGTAGCTTGACACTATTGTATCCGTGCCCGGATTTATTGAGTATATGGTGTAGAAACTGTAGCCAACGGCGTATATCATGTTGTTGGTCTGGGAATACAGAAGAGTGTATGGCCCCTGTTCTCCATCGAAGCCATCCAGGGAAATATAGGCAGTCTGTACCATGGTGGATTGGTTCAGCGCGTAGACACCGTTCTGGGCTGCCACATACAACTGTCCATTGTTCGGGCCGATCATGATGTCTGTGATGGAGTTTCCGTAAAAAGGAGTGACCTGAATAGAGTATGAATTGAGATTCATGGAGGCAACGTAATAATACGAGTTGAATGAGTAGCTGATGTAGGCCATCCCGGTTGCAGAATCCACCAGAATGTTATTGGGGATTGATTCCCCTGGCAACGCGACATTCTTTATCAGGGACATTGTTGAAGAATTCAGGACCTCTATTCCCGCGGTACCAGAGTCTGTTCCATACGCAATGTATGTGGTCCCTTTCTGATAGTCAAACGCCACGCTGTATACCTGGAAATTGCCATTGCCCATGTATGCCCCATTGTGGAGGGTGTTTGCACTGGCGTCATAAGTGCTGATTCCGTTTTGGCTTCCAATTATTGCCGATGGATTGAACGTTACCGGAATAACCTGCTGCGATGGTATCTGCTGCTGGTTTACGAATGATCCGGCTTGTGGATTACTTGTGTAGCCTGGCACATTTCCCACTGTGAAGTTCAGCGGTGTGTCCTGTATTCCGGAGTCCAAGCCTACAGACAGTGTACTTGTATCAGAGCTCACGGTTTTTCCACCTTCAGATACAGACCAGGTTGTGCCCTGAGGCAATCCGTACTCCACAAATTGTGTGTATGCATGTGTGCTGTAGTGGAAGCTGGCGGTGTATGGGGATGACAGTGAAACCGATACTGTGCTGGAATTCACAAAGTAGAAATCATTATTGAGTTCTGTTTGACCGAGCTGGGAAACCTCGTAAGTTCCAGTGGGCAACTGAACCGTTGTACTCGAATTGCCCGTTCCACCAGCGTGCCCGCTAACTGAATTATTCAGAGCCCGGATATCCAGGCCCCAATTGGCACCACCCGGCACGCCCGTGACCACGATATCCAGTGTGTAAAACTGTGTGGTGAATCCCTGTTTAACTGTCAGATTTGAGCCTGCAACCATTACACTGCCGTTACTGTATTCATTCAGGTAGTTCAAGCCGGTCGGCGGGACTTCCAGTGTTGAGAAGTAATGGTAAGTTCCATTTGGCAGGTAAAGGTCCACCGGTAATCCAGGGCCTGAAGCGCTCGCTGAAGCAACTGAAATCAGGCCTTCCCTGTAGAGACTCAAATCAAGCTGGGAGTTTGAACTGGATTTGAAAGTCGTGTTATAAAGCTGCAGGTTAATTATCTTGGAAGCTCCGTTCACCGTGAATGTTAGCGGCACCATTTCGTAGAATGAACTCGAAATTTTAAGATTGAATGTGTAGGAACCATTGGCTGCCAGAAAAGTGGCGGTGGGTGAAGTTACCCCGTTGTTCACATATCCGCTTATTCCTGACGAACCCGAAAGAAGAGTCCATCCAAGGTTACCCGGAATTCCATTCACTGACAAAGAAACCTGCTCAAGGGTTTGCAGTGTGATTGCTTTGATGACGCTGGATCCTGAGACCGTAATATCAGTGGATGTGGAATTGGCAACGTAGCCTGATCCGGTTCCCCCGGTCAGAGGGCTCAGTGACAGGAATGGGGTCACAGTCATTGTCAAATTTGGAGCAAGGAAGGTAACGTAGTCATTAATTGTTGTATATGCCACCAGTGTGTCGTTGAAGCCATTGAGATAGAATTGTGAATCCACTCCCCACCCGGTGTATGTGAGAGGTGCTGGAAGGTTTGCTGCGGATAAGTTGACCATGTACAGAGCCGGGAAAGGCACGTTATATGTCTTTATGGACCCAACTTCCAGAGTTACAGTCGTCACGTTCACCCGCACACCGTTGGTCAGATATCCTATGGCAAAGGTGTTCAAACCGCTGACTTCCGCAAGCTTGAGGGAAGTGCCAGAGGTCTCATTGTAATAGTGGTTGATTACAGGACCATTAACCTGGAGAGCGTACCATGAAGTTCCAGATGCAAGGCCGGATTCAGTGAACGTTACATTGCTGTAGGATGAAACCGGAAGTTTCACTGACAGATTGGCAGTTCCCAGATACAAGTCGGAAGAACCCATGGAGATGTTCTGGTTTCCGAACAGGTCATACCAGCTATAGGTAAAATCGCCGGGGACGGCGTAGTATGTTACTGTGGAACCACCTGCCACAGTCTGGCTTGGCGATAGAGCAGTTGTTGCCGGAAAATTGGTTGACTGAACATTTACGCCCCACTCAGCCTGGCTGTTTATCTGGCTTGAGCTGAACACTATTTTTTGTGCCGGGGTGAAGTTAACAGGTATCGTCATATTCGAATTGACACTGAAGGTAGGCGAGCTCGCGGAAATTCCAAAAAGATTGTAGTAACTGTCATTTGCCTGGTAGTAATATGTGCCTGCCGTTACGTTGACGTACGCGAGACCATTTACACCGTAGAGTGGGTATGCGGCAGTAGAATTGTATAACGCTCCATACCAGTTTTCTCCCCCTGGCTGGGAAGCATTAAGTCCATTTGCCCTGAATGTCAGTTCATAAAGAGTTGGCGGAGACACAGAAGGCGTACCTTCTGTTTGAACTGAGGACTGGCCCTGGTAATCAGCCAAAACAGCAAAACCTGAGAGAACCATCAGTGTAACAATAGCAAGTGAAATAACGTGCCGGCTTTTCATCAGACTGGTAAATAGTAAGTATTTAAAAATTTGCGCTATCAGTATAAAATGATTATGAAATGAGAATGTAGAAAGAAATTGGCTATCTAATTGAACAGCTGATTTTTGAGCCGGTATAAACAATGATAAGGATGCTGACTGAAAAGTGGAACAAAAATAGATTTTTTAAGAAGATCCAGAGATGCAGGATCTTCAGTTTGGAGTTTGGCCCGCGTCTTCAGTGGGGCTGTTCTGGGGAACTATTGGTATTCTTCTCTTACTGAGCATCATAACGAAGTTCCTGAAGTTGAACATGGAACTGAAATCCATTCTTACTGCAGGTATCTCTTCCTTGAAGTAGATGGTCAGGCTCTGATCCCTTCTGTCGTACGGTCCCAGCTTGACATTCATTATGTTTTCAAACTCAAAGCTGGCTGGTGGGTTGCTCTTGGGTATGGTAAAACCAGTGCTGTTGAACTTGATGGCCTGGGTGAACCTTCTGAGGAGGCTCGGCAACACGAATATGAGTGCCAGGAAAGCGTATGTTGAATAGCTCGGCAAAGATACTCCTGAATATTCCAGACCTATAAACACTGCGAGAATGGCAAATCCGGAGCCCATTCCTAGCCACTGGGAAGATTTTCCTCCAGAGATATTTATGGTCTCCACTCTTCCCTCGTATGGTCTCGTTTCGACTTCCTGATTCACCTGTTCCGATGGACTGTCTTGTGGTAGATTTTCTTCCTGAATTGCCTGAACAGGAGCTTTGGCGGCCTGCATTGGTTCATCAATGAGAAAATTTCCGCAATTCGAGCAGGCAGCGGCAGATGATGGATTTTTCTGGCCGCAGTTTTTGCAGACAATTTTCGCCATGCATCCACATGCCTTTTATCAGATATAAGTCATTCGAATTTCAGTCCATTGTTTCCACTATTACATAGCGTCATGTACCGATACAGCCGGGTGAACCGGGGCAAATTGGTGAGGTGGAGGCTTTACCTCTTCCTCACGTAGTATATTACCACTGCCGAAACTCCCACTACGGCTCCACCAATGATTATGCCGATTATGTATGCCCATATGTTCGGGTTGTTGTTCGCTGGCACCGCAGGTGGCACGGAGGCATTCCTGTCAAAGGAAATCTGTATTGGGGCTGGTGAGTTCCCGGAGACCGTAAATGTTCCTGCAGCCGGGGTGGAGTTATAGTCTGAAACATTGTCTACGCTATAGCTGTAGGTTCCATTGGGAAGGATGAATGACAGCTCAGATTCGGTTGAACTGAACGATTGCCCGCTGCTGAGATTGAGGTACCACGTCATGCCTGATGGCAAACCAAGTGTTTTGAAGGTAACTGAGTATGTCACCTGAGTGAATGTCACAGAAACTCCAGTGTCCTGTCCATCCACTACCACAGAGCCGCCGTAGCTGTCAGCCGAGTATCCCGGGACCCCGCCTATGCCATAGGAATATGTTCCATTTACCGGATCAAATGAGATTGTGGACCCGGTGGACTGGAGTGTGGATTCGCCAAGGGTGACCGACCACTGAGTGCCTGATGGAAGTCCGCTCTGCGTGAAAGTGATGGTGTAAGATGGCTGGGGAGTTGCTTCGAATACGACCTGGTTTACAATGCTGTTTCCGGTGTAATCCACTGAACCCGTTTCAGGTGAGTGTGTGTAACCGGGGACGCTCGCTACATTGTAGCCATAGGAGGAGAATACGGCATTGGTGATGTCAAAGGATATGCTCGTGGAGTTTGACATCCTCTCAACTCCGGAGAAATTGACCGACCATGAAGTACCGGCCGCAAGCCCTGATTCAACGAATGTTACCGTAGGCTTGTTCCAGGGTGCCATCAACGGGTAATGATCGACGTTATTGGAAGTAACGTTGAACTGGCTGTCGCCAATGCCGTCACTGCCCGTGATGTTCTGGGAGGGTCCTGAGAACAGGTCTGTCCCATTATAGCCGGACCAGAAGTTGCCCCCTGACGGGTATCCGTTATCCCAGATTGCATTGCCTGTGCTCCCGGTAACCTGGAATGATGTGTAGTTGATGAAACTGTTGTGGAAGAACAGGTTGGTCGATACCCCTGCAACCTTGAATGCCACAGTATCATTGTACAGGAAATTCCCCTGGAAAGTGATGTCATAGCTGGAGTGTGACAGGCTCTGAATCCCCGTACTTGTGTATGATATGCTGTTGTTGGCAACAATACTGTTGACCAGGGCATTCATAATCATGCCGATGCCACTGTTGTTGCCCGCTTCTATGGTATTCCCGGAGAATGTCTGGAACTGGCCGTCAAGCAATACCCCGTATGCATGATAACCCGACGAGTTTATGGTGTTGAAAGAAAAGAGGGCAGATTCCCCTCCCGAGGAATATATTCCGTATGTGTAACTCCCGTTTGCCATAATCCGGTTATCCACAACCGTTCCACTTAGGCTTGATATGCCATATGTGTAGTCACCGGTGATGTAGACATCATTCCCGGAGATCTCAAGGTTGTTTACCGCGGTGATCCCTCTTGCATATGATCCATTGACAGCAATCGAGTTCTTGCTCACCGTCGTGCCGTGTGAAGTGTCATAGATTCCTATTGAATTCTGGCCAGTACAGTTGATTAAGTTCCCCTCCACAACGTTGGAACCCGTTCCCGATGAAAGTACTGTTATCCCATAGGAATAGCTTCCAGCAACGTTTATCATGTTTGTGTCAACAGAGTTGAAGCCATCCTGTACCGATATTCCAGTGGTTCTCTGTCCTGTTATATTTATGATGTTGTTCAAGACGCTTGTGGTCTGTGTGCCGAGTTGCATGTTTATGCCGGCAGAGTCGGAACCGGCTCCAGCAATTGTGTTGTTCGTGATGTCATTTGAAGCGCCATTGGAAACTATTCCCTGGGAGTTGGATCTGTTGAACGCAATATCATTGTGATACACACTGGAGAGGCCCGCATCAATGATTATCCCCGCCCCGGCCTGGCCAAGTATGACCGTATTGCCTGTGACGCTGGTTGAACTTGCCCTGACCATTATGCCGGTGGACAATCCGCTGTAACCGGGATAAGTCAGGCTTACATTTACAAAGTTCGATACCACTTCGTTATAGGGTGAGAATACGAATATTCCTGTAACCATTGCTTCCACGGTATTGTTGGTTATGGTGTCGTAACTCGATGAGACTATGTTGATCGCCGTTGAGTACCAGGCTGCAACCGTCATGTTCTCCAGAATGATGCTGTTTGCACCGGATAGCGTAACCGGTGGCATTCCCATGGTATTCCATACAGTGTACCCATGGCCGTTTATTATTGCGCCTGCGTACTGCACCGTGAGCGTTCCATTTATGTTGCCGGTCAGATCGTAATGGTTACCAGTGTGTTGGATTGGAGCGTTCAAATCACTCACTGCCCCATCTGGCAGTATAGTCACAAATCCATTCCAGGCTACAGAAGGAATCTGGAAAACTGGTGGCGTAAGTGCCGAGGATTCCCCTGACCCCACTATTGCAACAGTGCTGGCAAGCAGCAGGAAGGATAGTAAGTAAATGCGTACCTTGTTATTCATTCTAATCAAAGTATATATTACATATTCGATGCTTAACACATAAGAAGAAAAATTATGGTATTTTTTTATAAATATGTTGAACTGCCGGATTCCTGATTAACCGCTCAGTTTCCTGTTTTTCCCTCAATTCGCCATATTCGGGATAAAGACCAATGGAACTTGCTTCAACTGTTTCATAGCCCAACCTCAAACGGTTGCTGGCATAACTCCCAGAGAATAGTATGAATAATTTTTCAGATTTAATAATTCGAATAATTTCTACAGCCCCAGCAGGCTTGCAAGGATCTTGAGAAAAGGGAAGTAAGTCACTACCACCAGTATATTCATGAGAATGAGGGAAAACAAGGTATACCTGATTATTCTGGTTTCATTTGCAGGAATGCCAATCTCCACCCTCCTGCCTATCCATTTCAATGTTCCAAGGAAAGCCAGCGGCATGATAAGGTCCAGAATTGCAACCAGTGTTTCCGGCGATCCTCCGGCGACCGTGGTTATTATCCCGAAGATGTAGTAAGGCAAAGTTACAGGCAGCATTCTCGGTCCGAAGAATGCGAAAGTGATTATCGGGACAAACAGTACTATGAAGAAAAGTGGTTTTGCATATGTCAGCGTTTGTATCAGGCCGAGAACGGGGCCATACCCGTTTATACTGATTATGCCGTAGTATCCCATGAAGCCGCTGTGAAAAGCTTCTGTTATCAGCATAAACAGGGAGATGGAAATTATGGATATTGCCAGGTAATTTTCCCGTGCCAGAGTGCCGTGCTTCCTGTCACCGGATAACATTGCAAGGCCTGCAATGATCACCAGAAGAAGATAAACCTGAAACGTTGCGGCAGCAGCAATGAAGAAGAGGCCGGAAGCCCAGCGAAGCTCAATTTTGTAAAGGTAAAAGCCCATGAGAAAGAGCGGAGGGAAAAGGCTCAGGGTGCTGAAGGTGGACCAGTTCATGCCTGCAAGCGGGTAAAACAGGAGGTATGAGGTCACTGCAAAATATATGTAACGTTCCGTGAAGATGTATTCCCTGCCTATGAGAGCGATGGCTGCAGCACCCACGATATAGAATCCAATATTCAGGTACGGCATAGCTGGTTCCAGATATGCCCATGGAACCGGAATGGTGACCCCAATCACCGACGTGACAACAAGCTCCAGTGCGGATATGAACAGGGCATTGAAGAAAACAAGCCCTATGACCACGAGGCTGGAGACCGCAATGGCGATAAGTATCCGCGAATCCTGCAATAACTCATTATCACTGAGAAATTTCAACGCTATAAATCGGCAGGATTCTAAAAGAATTATGTCCCTGACCAGTGAAATTTCGCAGTATTTATGCCATCAGAAATGTGATTTTCTGAAGAGCAGGTTCAGGTAGACCTGATTTCCAGGCTTGAATGTTTTCCTGTCAGCCAATTCAAAGCCACTGCCTTCGAAGAGCGAGTCCAGTTTTGCGTCGTCATAGTACTCAAAATACCTCGTGTATTGTGATTCCCCGATTGTTGTCCTTTCACTTCCGTTTCCCTGTATCAGGCCAACCAGGAAAGCACCGCCGGGTTTCAGTATCCTGTAAATGTTGCCCACTACCCTTGTTGCTTCGGTAAGTGTAACGTGTATCAGGGATGAATAAGCCCATACCCCGTCGAATGAATTCCCGGGAATTGCCAGCTCCCTGAAATCACACAAGATTGATTCGAATCCCAGCCCGCTGGTTTTCCCCACCATGTTTCTGGAGCCGTCCACGCAGACAACATCAAGGCCATTTTTCCTTAGCAGTACCGCATCTCTTCCCGGCCCGCTGCCTAGGTTGAGAACCCTGCTGCCGGGCAATGACTTCAGGAACGAATCAACCACATCGACTGGAAATCTTTCCCAGAAATCGGTCGTCTCTGCGTCATATACTTCATGGTATATGTCGTAAGCATCAATTGTTCCGTTGTCTACTGCAGTCAACTCCCCATGATATGAAAGAAATTGAATAACATTCCTGTGGTGTCCCGGCCGGCTACTGTTCCGGATCCAGGGCAGCCATCAGGTCATGGATCCTGTTGTCCACTTCTTCCCGTGGAACAGTCGGGAATTTCACAACCGCAGAAAGATTGGAAATGGTAACTGCCAGAGATTCCTTGAGTTCCGGATACACTTCAGCAATTTCGCTCTCCTTTTTCCTTATCGTCTGCAATAGAGAATCGTATCTGCCGGAATCGAGAAGCTTTGAAAGCTGTTTAGCGAGCCTGGTGAGTTTTTCCTGTTTCGCAACGGATTCTTCCCCTGCGTCCTCATGTTTTTTGCTCCCCTCGGTGAGGTTTATTTCTATGCGCGTAACTTTGCCCTCCCCTGAAGCAACGTTCGCCACTTCGGTACCTTCGGAGAGTATATTTATTCTGGACTCGCTTTCAATGGCCCCGGTATCATGATTCCCTGAACTCTTTTCCGGGAGGCCGAGAAGCCTGCCCAGCCCGATCCTGAACTGAGAAGCATTCATTCTTTCTGCAGGGTGCGGATCAAGCCCGTTCTGTATGAGGCTGAGCAGTTCAACATTGTCGAGCTGGAGTTTTCCTGCCTCAATCATGGATGGATCGTTCTCCCTGGAAACCAACCAGGCCAATATGAGGCTGATGCTGTATACATCCGCTGAATGCGAAGGTGAGTTGGCGTCGGACTTCAGGACTTCAGGGGCGCAGAATGAGGTGCTGATGCCATGCCGGGCCACTGTACCCCGGTCATCCGCGAACAGTCGGGAAAGGTTCCATCCGGATACCTTCAGTGTCCCGGATTTCTGTGATATGAGCAACTCCTGTGGCGAGAGGAACAGATGAACTGTCCCCTTTGAGTGGGCATGTTCCACAGCCTCAGCCACCTGATATGCTATGTGTAATGCCTCCTCAGTCTTCAGAGGCTTTGATATGGATGTAAGGTCCCGGTTTCCCACCAGCTCGGTTTCCACACCGAGGCTCTGGCCATAAGGAAATAACTCTCTGAGAGAAAGTATGTTCTTGTGATCCAGCTTCATCCATCCGGAGAAGCTGTCGTAAAACCTGCCAGGCGGTACGCCGTTCCCAACTGCGTAAACCATGAGGTTTGACTCACGCTTTGTGATCCTGTTGAACACTTCCCACATCAATGAGAGGTCGTTTGTTTCCAGCTTCCTGATAAAATCAAACGTGCTGCGGTAGTCCTCAAGTAATCCTGTATGTGCATTCTGGCTGGAAAAAAGTTCGGGATAATTCTTCCTGTAATCTGAAACATAGGTTGAAAAGTATGAAACGTAATCTGGCCGCACCACCTCGGAAGAATTCTCAGACAATCCTATTTCACGGCTTATCTCAAACATCAATTCCTGCCTGTCCTTCTGTTTGAGGGCAACACTCTTCAGGTCCTTGACCTTGCTCTGGAGATTCTTCAGCCTCACCCGGGAATACTTGCTCTGCCCCCTGACCCCCTGCAGCTTCTTGATGCTGGAGCTGGAGATACGCACAAAATCCCTGATGTTGTAAGGACTCGGGCGTTGTTTTTCAGACATACAATATCGTTATTTTGATAGAATTATAAAAAGTATGTCACGAACACTGGAAATGTAAGTCTTCGTTCTTTTTGTGTATTCCCCGGCACCCGTACCAGCAAAAGCGAAAAATATGCCTTTTATTTCCCCGTTGAAAAGAAATTTATACACCGCAACAGTTCTACGATCTGGAAGCCATGGACGTCAAAGACCTGCTCGAGAACACGTATTACCATCTCAGGAAAGCCGAGGAAAGCAATAGCTCCAGCAACTTCGAGGCAGCATATTCTGAATACCTCGAGGCTGCAAGAAACCTCCTGGAAGCAGCTGCCAGGAGCGATGGCGATCTGAAGGCAGTACGTCTTGAGAATGCAGAAAGGCTCATGTCCATGGCCAGGTCAGCCAGGAAAAAACACGACGGGGCGTTGCAGAACACTGAAAAGAGCCGTGAAGGTGAAGATTTCGCCAGCACATTTGAGGAGCTTGGAGTGCCGGTAGCCAATGTCCCCGATGTAAGTTTCGATGATGTTGCGGGCCTTGAAAACGTCAAAGATGAGATTTTCACCAAGGTGATATACCCCGTGAGAAACACGGATCTTGCAAATGAGTATCGAATCTCACCGGGAGGAGGATTGCTTCTTTTTGGCCCCCCTGGAACTGGAAAGACGTACGTTGCCAGGGCAATATCCCACGAGGTGAAGGCTAAATTTGTCTACATCAATCCTTCTACGCTTCTCAGCAAGTGGTTTGGTTCATTTGAGAAGAAGATTGAACAGTTGTTTCGGCTTGCCAGGGAGAATGCTCCCACAGTCATATTCTTTGACGAAATTGATGCACTTGCACCAAAGAGAAGCAAGACAGACTCATCGGTTATGAAGCGGGCGGTACCACAACTTCTGGCGGAAATGGACGGGTTCAGCAAGGACCGCAAGGAAATGGTTCTTGTGATAGGCGCGACGAACAACCCGTGGGATATGGATGAGGCACTGATGAGGCCGGGAAGGTTTGATGAGAAAATCTACATTGGCGCCCCGGATATGGCAGCCCGACGCAAGCTCTTTGAGCTATCGCTTAGGGGAAGGAAGCTTGCTGAAAAGATTGACTATTCCTACCTTGCCAGGATCACGGACGGATTCAGCGGGGCGGACATAGATTACATATGCAGGCGCGTTGCAGAACATGCATTCAGGGAAGCCATTGAGCATGGCACTGCAAGAGCCATAGACCAGGAACAGGTAGAATCCGTTATCCGCACCACAAACAGAACCATAGATGCAGAACAGATCCGGAAATACGAAAATTTCCTGCTGAATTCCAGTAACACGAATTAGATCCGTGCCAGGTTCACTAATGAAGCAGTCATGATGTCACGTGCGGGGAACGTTCAAGCCATCGCATTCAACTGGGCATGAACCAGGTTTGCGATTTCGGTTGTTGTAGCCACCGCGTAAGGATCAATCATCTCCAGTACATAGTTTCCGTCCACGGCAACCACATAGACCCCGTCTCTAAGGTGAAGAGATGATCCGTTGAAATCAAGGTAAGAAACCGTAAATCCATCATAACTCTGGTTGTATTTGTACTTAGAATCGTTTTGCATTGCCCCGGTGTTGTTCGTATACCAGTGAGCGGCCACAAGGGAATTATTGAAATGCCCCTCCACTATCCATAGCAAACCCCCTGAAGACATTTCCTTGCTCGAAAAGAATACCGCGCTGTAGGAGTCCGAGCTAGGAATTGGATCATGGGAGTAAACGGCCGAGCCTTTTTCCTGCAGGGTATAATTTGCATTCATTATGGAGGATGCTTCTGACATTGGAATGAAACCGAAATGGGGAGACTTGCGCGACAGTTCATAATAAGTCACGGAAGCAATCACCATAACAACAAGAATTGCTGCGATTACAACAGTCAACCTCCTGGAAAATGCCATTTATGAATATAAATTATGTATATTAATAAATATTTGCAAATACACCGTAAATGATGGCCGTACCTGTTTTGGATTACTTGCAATAGCCGCCTACGGGTCCGCTGAATGAGTTTACCCTCTCCAGATACCTATTCCGAATCCTATTGCAAAGAGTACCAGTGAGAACGAAACTATCACTGAATGAAATTGTATGAGGCCCATATATGTTGATCCAAGGGAAGTTATGGATGACGTGGATATTGTGGGAATGAAGGGAAGAGCGATGAATGAAGCGATCAAATACCCCACAACACCCAGTATAATGGACATCAAACCTTTTTTGATTGCGAGCCCTATAAAAAGTCCTGAGAGGAAAGTCAGGAGCAGGATGATATAATTATAATTGGCACCAAACGTTGTCTGTAAATCCATGGAAATTACCATGGGTTTAACATCTGAAACGTATATTAATATTACTCTCCGTTTTGGAGATTACTCTTTTGTTTCGAGTGCAAGGGATGTCAAACAGCTCCAATAAGCTTTTTCAGCTTAAGGGAACCTTTTTCTGTGAATCCTTTGCTCTGGAGCAATTCTATGATCCCCTTCAGAGCATCCCTGATGGATTGATCGGTTGATTTTCTGGTTGCCTTTGAAATTTCCCTGATCATGTTTCCGCAAACCTCCGGATCCATCCGGCCGTACTGCGAGTATGCCTTTATGAAGTCTGCCTTTTCCGCCAGCGTGCATCCATCCAGCCCTTTCGAGAAAATGTATCTCACCGATTCTGCCCTCTCCTCTGGGTCCCGGATCTTTTCAATGACTGGAACCACCTGTTCAAATCCCTTGAATTTGCCTGCCAATAGCATATGATCCTGCACGTAGGCCTTGAAACTCTTCCTGTTTCGTGAAAGAAAGTCAGCCAGGGATTCGGATGGTTTTCCATCTTTACCGGTCAGAGTTTTGAATATTTCTGCCAACGGAAAAGGGTCTCCAAATTTTACAAACACTTCCTGTGCGGTTCCCAGGTAATTGGCCAGAAGGTTTTCCCTCCCGGTGCCAGACAGGACAATGACTGAGTCCGTAAAAACACGATTTATCTCGCCTCTTTCAGATTCCTTCAGCATCGATGTGTAATGGTCTCTCACTTTCTGGAAGTCCCCGTCCGTTTTTATCAATGACTTGAATTTGCCGGAATATTCTGCTGCTTTATGTGGAGTGGGTGCCCACCTTGCCAGGTAGAGGGCCATATCCAGATCCCCTGTGGTGCTGAAAGTATGTTCATTCACCGCGTATCTCATTCTTGTAATGAGATCGATATTGCTGTCAGTAGAGGCGAGAAATTCCCATATTCTGTTTAAGGACTGCCTGCCGTTTGCCCGGATAAGTTCAGCGATCCGGATGAATTCGGACGGGACGGTAAGTCCCGAAACAGCCTCCGGCTTGCCGTCCATGAAGCGAATAATGTTGTTTCCGGAAATTTTGCCCGACCCGGGCTCCGAAGGATCGACTATGAATATCCTGAACAGAGGCCCTTCATCATAAACACTGCTTGAATAGGTAGTGATGGATGCATTCCAATAAAGTGGCGGCAGGAAATGCAATATCCCGGAGATGGAGACAAGCATCCTCTCCGCATCCATATTCCGGGGTACAGTCAATACCAGGTTGTATTGGTTCAGTGACAGAACGAACAGGAAAAAGGCCATATCGGAAGAGTTTTCAAAGATTGCATTTGCTGTTGAATCGGATCCAGGTTTTTGTGAACGGATTTGCAGCCCGGGTAACTCCAGGCGCTTCTGATTGAAATTGTGCAATATGTAGCCAGCTTCTTCCGGGTCCCTTACAAATTGTTCCAGCACCCCTGTTTCCCTGAAAGCAGGATTCATCCAGGATTCATGCGAAACCGCAATGAAATGGGCGTAATACACGCCGGACCTCCCAAATTGATCCCTGCCTGCATTCTTTACATAGGAATAAGCAAGCCCGCCGGATGGAAGCAAGTATTTCCTGATGCAATTGTCGAAAGAGCCCGGGACAAAAGATACGGGCAAAGGATTCTGGTCTATATACCTGAGATCCTCCTCTGACATGCCGCCCGAAGCAGCCACAATCTGGTATCCCTTGCGTGTGTCCGTGCCCGCCCAGCCGTAGATAACCTGTTCTGCCCCAATGGAGTCAGTCACTTAGCATCCACCTGACAATCTCAGGAAAAGATCCCATGCTTCCGCCACCGATAACGGTGAGTTTTTTCTTCCCGTCCTGCAGGGTCACATCCGGTTTGTTGAACTCGTTCACTCTCACGCCTACCTTGAAGAAATTGAATGTCCTTGAGTCATAGTGCTCTTCCAGGTACGAATACACGTAGGGCAGGTGTTCTCTCATGAGGGCTTCCGGATCTTTATCCTGTACCTGCGGAGGCAACAGATCGAGCTTGGTAAATATTACCGCGGCTGGTTTCCTGATCTTCTTTCCTCCGTTTATTGCCCTGATGGCCCTGAAAAGGTCAAGGATGTAGAGCTGCTCGGAATCCCATTTCCCAAAATCAGAACAGTCAACGGTGATCATGTATTTTGCAGCCCTCTGGAGTGATATGACAGAAGGATTTTCCCTAACGAGCTGGGACAGCCGCGGACCCGGATTTTCCGCGTGTTCCGCTACTTCCCTCCATATTTCACCACTCACGTCATTTATGGTAAGGTTGACCTTCCTGGTTGAAAGCCCTTTTTTCCTGCTCAAGACTATCCTGGTGCGTGTCCTGAATTCAGACCTGAGTGTCAGGGAAGGCCATTCGCCGGAGAGCAACTGCCCAAGGCCAGACCTGACCACCGGGCTGGATTCTTCGAGCACGAACCTGAAGTTCGGGATGCCTTTTATGAACTGGCACGCGTATACGAACAGGGCAGTGAAGGTTGTTTTCCCTCCCCCTACATAACCTACGAGGGTGACATCATCACCAAATGCAGATGGCGGTTGGTAGCGGGTAGGGGCAGGCCTCTGCTGGACAGTACCCGAAGGGGCCTGAACCGTTGCCTGACTCTGGCCCATGTTCGGCATCGCAGCATTGTTAACCTGGGCACTGTTGTCTCCAAATCCCTGGCTGTTTCGTGCGGGGCTCGCCATTGCCGAAGCCGTCATGGGGTTTGGTGCTCCGGGTGGTCTTGGTGCACCCGGCCGGTATGCCTTTCTTACTACAGCACCCCTGTCCACGGAAATAAGAATTATGACCCAGGATATGGGATTTGCAAAATTAAGGAGAAAGAAAGTAAGGGCAAAGGGCAGTATGGTGTGGAAGATGCCTGGAATGATTAGTGATATGATTACCAGGAAGGCCTCATACCCAATAAGCAAATCCAAATGCCTGAAGTAGGCCCTCCTGTTGAATGAAACGTAGTAGACGGCCCAGGATATGGGATTAAAGGCCAGGGTAACAAATGTGGAAAGGAAGACCAGAGCCACAAGATAGGAACCGGATCCCCGGGACAGATGGAGTTCTGAAATGAAGGAAAAGAACAGGATTACCAGAATGTAAGGATATAATATTTCGTCTTTCATTGAAAATTTCTCCCAACTACCTCTATAAATATTTTCATTATTATAAGACTTACGTGAATGGGGGCATAAGATTTCGCAGCCTTTCCATTCGGCCCTGTTGGAAGCACTGTTTCTTGCGCATCAACAAAAACCTATATATCCAGACGGGGTTATTGTAGTGAAATGTCACTGAATAACGATGAAGTGGGAATACTTACTTCTGGTGTCAAGGCACTTGGACAGACGGGTTCCAATATACTAAAGGCTGCCCAGGTTGTTGGATTGTCGTCATCCCTCTTTGTTGTGGCACCATACGCTTTGACATTCTACTACCTTTACAGAAGGCTTTTCAGGAACAGGCTGGATAAGCTGTCCGGTGACAGGCTCAAATTAACAGTTGAAAAAATAAATATCGATGCCTCCAGGAAACAGAATGAGATCGAGTCGTTAAGAAATTCTGTGAAGCTGCTGCAAGAAGATCAGGCTGTGGAATCAGGCAGGAAGCTTGTGCAGTCCGATCTTCGAAATGCCAGGGAGGAGCTCTCTCTTGCTGAATCACAATTTGAGGAGCTTCTCACTGCAAGGGAATTTGCCAACAGTGTCCTTCTTCTGATGAAAAGAAAGGATTTTCTCACGAAAAATGGCATATGGAATGAGTTGAACAGGATAAGCGGAAAGAAACTCAAGGCAGACAATGAAAAGATAATCAAGGAGACCATGAACGTCAGGCAGATGAAGGATTACCTGCTTGAATTCAATGGAAACCAGGAAATGTATAAGGAAATCATGAGGGTTTAAAATGGTTCAACTGCGTAAGAAAAAGAAATCAAAGGAAGAGCTTGACCTCGAAAGGAAACTCAGGATCCGGAGGGCAAAGGATTCCATGGAGAGGTTCTCCAACAAGTGCAACAACCTGAGGGAGAGCTACATGCAGCAGGCGGTTGAAGCAAAGAGGCTCGGAAATGAAGGACTGGTCAAGAAATTTGCAGTTCGCCTCCTTAACCTGGATAACCAGCAGAAACGCGCAAAATCCCTGGTTCTCATGATGAATGACATGGAACTGAACCTCGAGCAGTTGAAAAACTGGGGAGAGATGTCGACAGCAATCAAGGATTTCGTGACCATCTTTGAGGAGAACGGGGTCAATTACGAATCCATTGCACAGCTGAACCTCGAGATGGAAAAGGCACTGAATAATTCTGAAAAGCTGAGTGAAGCTCTTGACAGTGTCCTTGAAAATGTGGGGGACAGGCTCATTTCTTTTGACAGTGTGGATAACAAAGCACTTGACTCAATGATTTCAAACATAAGTGAACGTGCGGTATCTACCGAACGCTCCTCGGTAAAGGAGCCACAACCAACCTCGAAAGAGTCGTCCCAGACTTCTGATCTCGACAGGAGAATCAAGGAGAGCCTGGAGGAGATCGACAGGGAGAAGTCCAAAAAATAATTTTCCACAACAAACGAAAACTTCTATTTTCCATAACGGAGAAACAATTTTATACTAACAACGCTTGATTTGTATGAAGACTATTGCATATAATCCAGGTAGAGTATGAGAATGAAGCGGAACGCAAGAAGGTAGAATACATAACCAATCAGTGGCAGGAAGCTACCAGAAGGCCGAAAGGATACATCATTTTTGTAGAGGATGAAAAGTTCGAAACGATCTATGAGAGCATTGCCGCAAAGTTTCCCGGTGAAAGGATTGAGTCATACAAACTGGTGGAAGTCAAGCCTGAGATTGAGCTCAGGACCAGCAGATCCTCCTTTACATTCAAGGACGGACAGAAGTATGACCAGGTTTCGGCTTTTGTCAACTACCTAATCAATAAACGCAGAGGAATACTCAGCTCATCCATCGGTGGTGTATTTTCGTACAGAATAATGACGCGAAAGGCGACTGTGGAGGTTGACGTAACATTTATTTCCATTAACCCCGTGAGTTTGATGATCGAGATCCGGGGACCAGCTGACGGCGTCGCGCTAATTGAAAAAGAGTTCAGCCAGGAACTTGAAATATTTGGAGGAACCAGAAATGGAAAGTAATTTTTACGGTGAATCACCGATTGAAGCTGATGAGAAGGAATGCAACAGCTATATGGACAAGCTGATGGCCGTAGGGGACTCCGACATAGAGGATCTAAGGTCAAGGGAATTTGACTGGAAGGTACGAAAATTTAATGAAGTAAAGCTGGCAAAGGAACAGTTCGAGGAAAGGTGTTCAGCAAAATACCTTCCTGAGATCAGAAAATCCATTTCATCACAGTTTGATTTTGATCTCGTGAAGCTCATGTGCGTCATGAGAAACGAGCCTGAAACCGCAGGCACAAGCATAGAAGAAGAGATCAGGAAAACCTCAATGGAAGAAATCAACGCTGTGGAAAGGCTTGAGAGTTTTTCCGGCATCGATGCACTGGACTCATCCAAGATAACAGAGGCGCTGGAAAGGAAACATGGCCACATTTACGATATCATGAAGAACTGGTATAACAACCAGATGGAGGAGTTTAACCAGATTCTGGAGGCCACACCCCAAACAAAGATGCGGAACAGCATCAAGCGTGAGGTCATGAGCAGGTATGACAGGCGTTTTGAAACACTTTCAAGGGGAATAATAGACTACATGAAGAAGGATTCCACTGCCGCTGCCAGGCTCTTCAATGAATACACAGAAGTGGTGAACAGAGCTTATGAGGCACAGTCCAGGTGGGATGAGATCTCATCTGGCTTTGGGTACGTACCCATAACAGAGACGGAAAGAAAATACGAACAGATAGAAACTCATGAATCCGAGACTCTGGAATCCATAGAGCACCTCAAGAATGATCTGGCGGACAGTTCCGATACGAAGCCCTTAATTGAACGTATCAAAATGGCATACGAGGAAATGGTCCAACGCCACCTGACACTGAAGGAAGAGATATCATCAAAAATTGACGATCTCACCTCTGTCATAGACAGGGGGAACGAACTGGTAAGGGAAATGGAAGTGAAAATGTCTCTGGACAACGATGGGAAAGCAAAGGCGCTTCAGGGTGCACAGACCGATTACATTTCCACCAGGCTTGGCGACATGCGTGTTTCACATGAGAAACTCAAGGATTTTGAAGACCATGTCGAAGGGCATCTGGTAAAGTACCGCGCAGAATTGGAACAGCTTTCTGAACTGACAGAAAATTCCCTGAATGGCAACATTGTGACCATTGACCAGGTCAGGATACAGGCAGTGGACCTTCTGTCCAGATTCAAGAAGAAGATGGAGGAGTCTCTGCCCCTGAAACTGATCGACCCCATCAGGAATGGCGAGTTGAAGATCGCCTCAAAGAACGAGCTTTATTCCTCCGCTCTGGACGAGAACAGAACCGGCAGCAGCGACAACGTCGTGATCACCGGAACCACCTTCAGGTTCCTGAAGAAAAGAATACTGAGCCAGTCCCTCAACCTAAATCTTTCCATTTTCTACCTCGTGCACAAGAACAGGTTGAACAGGAATGCCGTGGACAACAAGCCCTTCTCCTTATCTGAGTTTGTGGACCTTGTACTCCATCTTCTTGACAACTACACTTCGGACGCGAGCACTTCCTACGTAGTGCTCATATCACCCACCGGGTTTGACAGCAGGGTAATCGACTACCTTTCAGGAGATCACAGGCTGTATGCCAGGAACCTGTTTATCTACGCGATGGATCCAGTTTCCGGGAAGACCTTTGGAAACAAGCCTATCCCGGACCCAACCATAACAAACATTGTTGACCTGCAACTGGAGGAAGAGAAGCAGTACAGGTTCAGGAAGATTGTCACAGACTATCTTGACAGGTTTGGGGAAGTCTCGCTGGAAAGGATTTCTGAGGAGAAGAAGATTGAATCTGGCTTGCTGCAGAAGATAGCGGAAGACCTGGAAGATGAAAAGATACTTGTTATTGAGAAGAGAAAGAATATCCATATGTTGAAGAGGAGAAACTGAAATGGCATTATTTAGGTCCAAGAAATCGGCACTTGACCGGATGAAGGTCGGGGATATCGAGAATCAGATTGGTGAGCTTGAAAAGAGGAAAATCCTCCTGGCTGCGGAGATGAAGAAGGATCAGGCAATGATGGCCCGCCTGAAGGAAGATGGGCAGGACAAGGATGAGCAGGAGAGAAAATCCCTTGCATACAGGATCCTGCGCATAGACAATGGGATGAAACTCAAGAAGCGGAAACTGGATGCCATAGAGAAAGAGATCATCGGCCTGGACAATGTTAAGAATCTCGTGGTCACACGGAAGGAGAGCAACTCCAGGAATGCGAGCATACTGGAAGCGGATATAGATGCCATAAAACAGGATGCAATGGAAGACAGGATAAAGTCAGAGGAATACGGGAAGAAACTGGAACAGCTGTCTGAGCTCACCCAGGGAGAGGAAACCCAGGATGACGAATTCATACGAAATTACGCAGAAAGCATTTGGGGAAAGGAATCCAGTGAACCGGATAAAACAGAGGAATCCTTTGATCAGAAGATCGATGAGATCATAAAGGAAAAGAGTGAAGAGAAGGATAGTGACGTGGCTGGCGACTAGTCCTGCCGTGTTCACATCAGACTGGAGTATTTAAATTTCAGAAGTGGGCTATCACTTGAGGTTTAAATATTATACAGCATTCAGCGATACACGCAGGCAGAGTTGGAACGTGATATACTCGGATATCTCCAGTACAAATTACTTCTTTCTGATTTCTAGAGGTTGAAGAAGAACACTGGAATGTGGTCTTAGATTCCATTATTCTTCCCTTAATTTATTCAGCAGTTCCTCCCTGGAGAACGGAAGGCTGCGCAATCTTACCCCTGTTGCATTAAAAATTGCGTTCCCTATGGCCGCTGTAACTGGAATTATGGGGATTTCCCCAAGTGATTTGGGGCCGTATGGGTCCTCCACGTCCATGAACAAGACCTTTATGTTAGGTATGTGTGTCATATTTGGCAGCCGGTAAAGCAGGAAACTTGGATTTTCAATGGCACCGTTTGTGGGGGAAATTATTAGCTTCTCCGTCAGAGCCATGCCGACACCCATGACAATTCCTCCCTGGACCTGGCTTTCTGCAGTAAGCCTGTTCACTATTTCACCCGATTCGTGTGATGCAAGGTAATCGGTTACCTTCACCTCACCTGTTTCAAGATCAACGGCAACCTCTGCAAAATGTGCAGCAAAGACAAACCTCTCCTCTCCATCTTTTAGAGTTGGCTCTGTTTTGACTTCGTGAACTATTGTGTCCTTTCCACTGCGCCCCATAACATCCCACACGTTGCCAAGGATCCTGTTATTCACCGTATCAACGAGGTTCCCTTTTCTTATGTCAAGGGTATTTTCCCCAACACCATATAATTCCGATGCGGAGCTAAGAAGGTCTTCGCGAACCTTCAGGGCAGCTTCTCTCACCGCATGGCCCGTGTAATTTGTCGTCCTGCTGCCAGACTCACCAACTGAATACGGGCTGGTGCTGGTATCTCCCCATACAACCTCTACATTTTCATACGGGATTCCAAGTGCCTTTGACCCGATAAGCGCCATTGTTGTTTTTGCTCCGGTTCCAATATCTACGACCCCGGTGTTGACACGCACCTTGCCATCTTTGTGGATACTAACAATCGCCTCACCATAACCAATACCGGAGTGCCACGCAGATATGGCAGTTCCGACTCCTGTCACTATTCCCCGTTTTTCCCGGGGCCTGGCAGGTTTCCTCCATCTCTGCTCCCATCCGAAAGCCTCCGCGCCCCTGATTATGCAGTCTTCGAATCCATTGGAAGTGAAAACGCCTGAATGGGGCTTTCGGGCATAGTTTTTCAACCTTATTTCAACCGGATCCATCCCAAGTTCATAGGCAAGCTCATCAACTATGGTTTCAGCGGAAAATGCGGACTGTGGCCCGGGAGGAGCACGCATATGGCCAGTTGCCGGGGAATTTGTGTAAACCGCCATGATGCTTGCTTTCCAGGCATCCGTGGAGTAGTAATGCTCAGGGCCTTCTATGAATTTGCCCCTCTTCATGTGGCGCGTATAGGCACCAATATCACAAACTGCCTTCACGTCAAAGGCATGGATCTTTCCATCCCTGTCTGCGGCAATTCTTAGATCCTGTTCTGAGGACCATCTCCCATGAACATTTAGAAATTCGTCTTCCCTGCTGTACTCCACCATTACAGGCTTCCCTGTTCTCCTGGAACATATGGCTGCAATCAGGTCATAATTCATGGAGTTGATCTTGTTCCCGAAACCGCCTCCTTTGTAGTATGATATTACCCTGACTTTCTCGGGGGGAAGTCCCATATCGTTGGCAATCCCGTTCCTGCAGCCATGGACACTTTGCGTCGCTGCAACAACCGTAAGGTTGTCTCCATCCCACCAGGCAAGGGAAATTGCTGGTTCAAGTGGTGCATTGTGCAGCCTTGAGGTTGAATAATGCCGCTCTATTATGTGATCTGCCTGCCTGAATTGTGCATCGGCATCACCGTAACCATATTCGAGTGGTCCCAGGAAGTTGCCATCCTCCCATATTCCTGGAGCATCTTCCTTCAGTGAATTTTCTACAGTGAAGCTGCCCGGGAGATCATCATATTGCACGGACACGAGCTCAGCCGCCTTTGCAGCCGATATTCTGTTTGCCGCGGTGACAGCGCCAATGCAATCTCCAATAAATCTAACACGTTCAGTGAATACCCTTCTCTTGTGTTCACGTTCGCCTGCAGCCCATATGGTCTTGTCATCAAAACATGTCACTACGTCAACCACACCGGGAATCTTCTTTGCTTCTGAAGAGTCTATTTTACGGACATTTCCATGAGGTGTGGTGCTTTTCACAATTCTGGCATAAAGCATGTCATCCTGCTTCCAGTCCGCCGCATATTTGGCCACACCCATGACTCTCTCGAATGCGTCGATTCTGGGGCGTGATACATGTTCTTTTGGTGGTTCTACTTCAATTGTTGTACCCGTCATCTGTTGCCATCCCTATTGACATGCTGGTTCACTGCCTTCAGGATCTTCACGTAGGCACCGCATCTGCAGACATTGCCTGACATGCCTTCCCTGATATCTTGCTGTTTTGGGTGTTTGGCATAATTGTTGACAAGGGACACGGCTGAAATTATCTGGCCTGAGGTGCAGAATCCGCACTGAAAAGCGTCATTCTCCACAAACAGTTCCTGGACAGGGTGAGTGTCACTGGTACCAGAAAGGCCTTCCACGGTTACAACATCCCTGTCGTTGGCCTCCACTGCAAGCATTGTGCATGAACAGACTGCACTTCCATCGAGCAATATTGCACACGCACCACAAGCAGATTCGTCGCATCCTTTTTTCGCCCCCGTAAGGTTCGCCCTGTCTCTGATGACATCAAGAAGGGTTTCCCGGGTGTCTATAATCTGAAAAAAATCTGTCCCGTTAAGCTTCATTCTGAGTTCGAACGTATTTCCTTCCATTCTGAATCATCCCGTAATAATCTGCAAAGCGTTCCTCAGAGCCCTACCAGTATAAACGCCAATCATTCTTCTCGTGTAATCCTGTGAGAGTTCCATTGAAGTGGGTGCATCAAGCGTCTTCATGGCAAGTTCTGATACTTTTTCAATGTCCGGTTCCGTTATGTTTTCCTTTCCCTCGATGAGCTCCTCACATTCCCGGGATCTTACAGCCGTTTCTGCTACACCACCATACGCAATTCTTACTTTGTTGAATTTCCTGCTATCGAATGTAATCATCACGGATACTACCAGAAGAGGGAAGTCTCCGTGCCCAAGAGTCAGCTTCTGTATGTCGTATCCTGCTTTCTCCACAGGGACAGGGTAGGAAATGGAATGCAGTATTTCACCAGGCTGGAGGTCTGTTGTCAATGGTCCCTTGAAAAATTCTCCAACTGGAAGTTGTCTATTGCCTCCGTCAACGGTTGCAATGGTTGCAGTGCCCTCAAGTGCCAGTGAGGTGACGCAAAGGTCAGCCGCCGGATCGCAATGTGACAGGCTGCCACCTATTGTTCCTCTGTTTCTGACCAGAGGATGCCCAATGCCCGACACCGTCTTGGTGAGCAACGGGAGTTTCTCCGAAATGATAATTGACTGTTCGATCTCAACATATTTTGTAAGGGAACCAATCTCCAGGACCCCGTGTTTCCCGCCGTCAACTGACTTGTCATCTATGAATGACAGTTCCGGGATATTTTTTATATCCACAATACAGGGGATTTCCAATCCCATTTTCAGGATAGGAATAAGACTCTGTCCTCCGGCAAGGATCTTGGCACCCTCGCCATATTTCAGCAGGAGTTCCCTGGCACTGGAAATGCTATCGGGGCAGAAGTATTGGAAAGGTTCTAAAATCATTTTCAAAACTGTAAATTCAGAGAGATTAAAAACTTTCACCAGATGTGTTTCAATTTATGGCTTGCAGAACTGTTCCCAAGTATAGATAGTACAGCCGGTGACCTCCTCCCACGACTAAAGCCGTGGGCTTCCTGCTTCCCCGATCCGAGATGCCCTTTCGGGTAGTGCTCCAATCTCCACAGGCGTAACTTCGGGAGTGTCCCTCCCTACCCTCTTTATTCCAAGGTTGAGGATGTTGATTGCGGCATTGAAATCCCTGTCGATCTCATAGCCGCAA
>OFHI01000056.1_pt1 | contig 28628 bp, 29 predicted proteins | sample 1522021 | NCBI WGS metagenome assembly OFHI01 (sample SAMEA2464839, study PRJEB22497) | soil metagenome | biome: Grassland; feature: Farmland; material: Clay | place: Australia | collected 2013-02-01 | depth 1.4 m | reverse complement strand
GTCCTCATGTTCACAGTACTGTTCTGGTTCTGGGGGCATCCGATCGTTTACATAGCGGTGCTGCCGTTCTTCGGGCTCATGTACGAGCTGATCCCGAAATATACGGGAACAAAGGTTTACAGCTATGTTTCGGCAGTCTCTGCACTTGGCCTTCTTATGATCCTCAGTGAACTTGTATGGGGACACCATCTGTTCAACTCCGGACTGGGTGTTACATGGGACCTGTTCTTCTCAACTACGTCGTTTATTGTCGTGATACCATCCGCCATAACCGTTTTCAATTACATAGGAACACTATGGACTGCGGAGAGGATAAGGATGACGACACCGATGATGTTCGTCATTAACGGCATTGTCGACTTCATACTTGGTGGCATCACCGGAGTAATGCAGGCAAACGTTGGATTCAATGAAATAGTTCACGGAACATACTGGGTTACCGGCCACTTCCACTTCATATTCCTCGGAGTAACTACGGGAGTTGCTTTTGCAGCACTTTATGTTCTGTTCCCGACCCTGACAAACGGAAGAGTATATAACGAACGCCTTGCCAAATGGCATTTCTACCTGACTGCATTCGGTTCATTCCTGATGTCAATAGCATGGACAATTGGAGGATTCATCGGCATGCCAAGGGCAGTTGCAGGCTACTTTGCATCATTCCAGCCATATCAGGATACAGCCATCATCGGCGGAGTGATACTTGGTATCGGCCAGCTGGTGTTCCTGTACAACCTTGCAGTCAGCTGGTACCAGGCTCCAAGTGTTGATACTTATAACATAATCGAAAAGGACTACCTTGAACAGCCACAGGCTGGAACAGCAACAGGAGGCGAATAATAATGTACGGCAATAAAGGCGGAGTAACATTCGCAGTCATAGTCATAATAATAGTTTCAGTTGCCTTCACATTCGTTCTATCGGCACCTCAGCAGGCGGGGTTGAAATACCCCAACCTGGTAAACTACACTTCAAAGAACACAACAGATCTGTGGGCTGATGCAAACGGGTGGAACTTCGGACATGGGCAGACAAACCCGACGCTTAACTATACGACTGGTGAACTGATAACTTTCGTGGTGACCGAAGCTGATGGGCTTCCACACACTCTGGTAATTGCACCCGGGCCTAAGGAGACCGGTTCATACTGGACGGTTCTGACTCAATCCCAAATTACTCAGACCGTGGGGCATGTTTCCCAGAATCAGTTCCTGTTCACGCAACCCGGGACCTACACATACTGGTGTACAGTTCATCCGGCTACCATGGTGGGTACAATTGTTGTAACGTCAGGGAGCAGCACCAGCACCTCGGTCAATCTCCCGTCAATCAGCACGCACCCGTCAGCAGTGCACATCAGCATAAGCAGCGTAAACATGAATCCGGGGAAAATTAATTACACCCTAGACCAAACAATTATACCAAATATTTCACTGACGAATGGTGAAACACAGTGAGGTTCAGAGATTTCAGCAAAATAACAAAACTTGAAATTACATTCTTAATCGATATAGTTGCCATTACAGGATTTCTTTCAGTCCCGGGCAGCTCTGCTCATGCAATACTGCTCATACCGCTGTTACTTGCTGGAAGTCTCGCATCCATGTCAGCTTCACTGTTCAATAATCTGTATGATCGCGACATAGATCCTGAAATGAAGAGAACCTCTTCAAGGCAGAATATAATTAAAGAACAGAATCACTGGATGTACACGACAATGGCCCTCTTAATGGTCATAATTTCTTCCGGGATTTCATATTATTTCATCAATATGCTGACCATGCTCTTCATCCTCGGCGGCTTTGCAAGTTACGTGTTCCTGTACACAATATTGCTGAAAAGAAGAACTACATGGAATATTGTGATCGGGGGAATCGCAGGAAGTTTCCCGGCGCTTGCAGGTTGGTCCTCCCTTACGGGAACCATTTCGCCAACAGCCCTGTTCATAGCATTCATAGTGTTTCTCTGGACTCCTACACATTTCTGGAGCCTCGCCACCGGGAACGTCGAAGATTACAGGAAAGCCGGCGTCCCCATGCTTCCAGCGGTTGTCGGAATAAGGAGGGGGGCATTCTGGATTATTGTCAATACCGCAATACTTGTGGCATACTCATTCCTTCCGCTGTTCTTGACAGGCATTCACGTCGGGATAACCTATTTTGTTATAGCCACTCTAATGGATATAGTCCTCATTTACTATGTAGTCAAGCCTATAAGTGAGAACTTCTCAATGCCATCGTTCAAGAAGGCTTTCCACTTCTCCAACTTCTATCTTCTCTTTGTCCTTCTCTCCATCTGGGTGGTAAATTACATCAGCCTGGGAGGATTATGAAACAGGAACTCCCATCTCTAGGGTTACTCTCACTTTCTACAGCTTTATTTTTCTTTTTCGGGATGCACCAGGGCCTGCTTTTCTTTGATCCGGACGTTACAGTTCCCTTTCTTTCAATAATGGCCTTTCTTTTTGCCGCTCCATACATCTCCGTAATTGAAACAGGAAAGTTCAGGACATTCCAGTTCTATCTTCTTCTGACAACCCTTCTGGTATTCTTTGCCATAACGGCCCTCACCCTGAGATACGTTGAAGTGGTGCCCTTAGCCCTTATTTCCGCAATAATCATAATCAGGATATTCATAAACAGGTTCGGTAAAGATGCATCAACTCTTTCCAAATCAGTAGCATTTTCCATAGTATTTGGATTTATGATGCTTCTTTCAGGGCTTGTCAGGATTTCCCATGCTTCACCCGGTTATGCCATGGCTTTCGCATCAATTTACGATGATTCCCCCTCAGTTGGAGTGCCATTCTTTTTCAGCGGCGGTGTTGTGGTATTCACGGAGTACTTCACCATCACACTTAGCGTTGCAAGTTTTTCGCTGTACGCGTTTCTGGGAGCATTACTGACGGAGAATTATTCGCTTATTTTCAGGTTCCTCAAGGGCAAGAAGAATGCCATGGCGGGCAGCACCATTTCCGGAGCGATGACAGCCATAAGCTGCCAGTGCGAAAGTCTTGCTGCCACTTTTCCCACTGTTGTGGTTCTCCTGCTTTCAGCATTTATCGTTCCACTTATCGCGGAGAGCATAATTTTCGTGATACTTACTAACATATTACTGATGGCATATTATTTCAGGGGAAGAAAAGTAAGGCTTATAGAAAGATTATGGGGTGTTGGCAGCAACAGGATATATGTCGCCCTTATGGCGATAACCATCCTGCTCACGCCTTTCCTGGAAATCTACGGGATATTTTTTTCACTGGAATCCAACCTGATTTTCTTCGGTGGAATAAACATCCTCATGTATGTCAGCGGTGTGTTTACTGCCCTGCTTATATACCGGATTTTCCCTGCATTTTCAGTCAGGGGGAAATTAGCCGTCGTGCCGCTTGTTTTGCTTTCCACGATCATCATGTACATCTGGTATGTGCCATCGCTTACCTATTTCGCATATCTCATGCCGGCAGTATTCGCACTCATGGGAATACTGTCCATTGTCGCAGGCCTCATCACTGGCGTTATATACAAATCACTTGACATTCACAACCGGAAACTCTACCTCGAATATCTTACAATGATGTTCAGCATGCTTGCCATAATCGTTTTTTACCTGTCTGCTGTCACCAGAGTGACTATCTGGCCCGAGTTCGGATTTCTGCAGCAGCTGACTTTCAGCCTGATCCTGTGGGCGATATCCCTCCCCGTTATGTGGCTCAGCACGAATATAACTCTGAATAGCTATGTTATCAAAATCCCTGCGTAACCTGATAATATTCTTCCTGCTCGAGGCGGCCATTTTTGGGCTTTTTTACTCGTTCCTCGCTTTTTCGTCCCCGCCCATTTTCTACATTTACACAGGAATACTGCCAGTAATCTTTGCATACCTGATTTACACGAACGGCAACCTCAAAAAAAGGCTGAAAGAGTTATTCCTTTCAAAGGATGTTTTCATCCTCGTAATTGCTTTAACGGCATGGGTTTACGTATACGCTTTCCTGCATCTGGGAGTCCTTTACGTATTTGAGACTCTTTATGTTCCTGTATTTCTCGAAGAATTCAATTTCAGGTTCATTTTCGTAAGGGCTCTTGACTCTCACATAGGCCTTCCCAGGGCAATAATCGTGCAATCGTTCGCATATGCTGCCTTTTATGCCTGCTACCTGGTTTTTGAGCCGGGATCCTATCCCGGGCTTTACGCACTGTTCTATGTTGCAGACATGGTGGCCATCGGGATAATTTATGGAGTCATATATCTTCTGAGAAAGAACATCTACATAGATATGGCCATACATCTGTCGCTATGGACAATGATCGCGGTAATACCCAATGCGCTCGTATGGATTCCTTACACCATGGCTCCGGCGTGATGCTCATCGCACACCAGTCCGCGGAAATTATCCGGCAGTTTCTTGGGTTTTTTATCCGAAGAGGATATGAGAACGGCAACAGTCTTGCCGTTGCAGTAGATGGAGCCGTCATCCCCGTTCCTGATGATGTGCCTGAAAGTGAAGCTCGTATTCCCGGTGCCTGAGATGCATGTTTCCAGAATGATGTTGTCAGGCATCAGTATGGGTTTCCTGAAGTCTATCTCTACATGGGCCAGTACGAAATTGACAGAACTAGCATCAAAACTCCCGATATACTTCCTTATGAAATCTATCCTGCCCAGTTCAAAATAGGAGAGGTAAACTGCATTATTCACATGCCCGAGAGTATCAAGGTCCCTGTATCTCACCTGGAGGGTTATTTTAGAGACCGGTTCATTCATCGGAAAGAAACTCCTTTATGATGCTGAAAAAGTGTGTTGGCTTATCAAGATATGCGGCGTGTCCGGCTCCGCTTATCGTATGCATCTTTGATCCGCTTATCAGGTCATGATATTTTCGTCCTTTGGATATGTCAATGACATCGTCCTCTGATCCCCATATTATGAGCACTGGAACTTCAATCTTCGACAGTTCCCTCTCAAAGGAATCCACGCCAGCACCGCCTATTATTATTGCAGAATTTATAAGCTCAGCCAGATCTATGAGGCTCCTGACTGCAATTGCACCGCCCATGGAGGGGCCCAATATGCAGTAACCGCTCAGTCCGACGGAGTTTGAAAAATCCCGTATGAATTTCGATGCACCTTCGTATTTTCCCCCGGACATCCCGTACTCATCATTAGGCTCAGACTTTCCAAAACCGGGGTAGTCGACAGCATAAACATCGTATCCCCACTGTGCAATTTTCCGGAATGCGTCAAGTTTGAGCCAGTCCTCGGATGAAAATCTCATGCCGTGAAGCATGAGTATTTTTTTATCATGGCCTTCCTCTACTAATTTCCTGAAAAAGACTTTCTTGCCTGAAAGTTCAACGGTTTCCTCAGAATAAGGCATTCCAAAAAATTTTATCACCATATTTTAATGTTTTGCAACCTGACGGGACCATGATTCCGATAATGGACTGCCACCACAATCAAAATATAATTAGTTGGACAATATAAGGGTCTGAAGATGAAACTAAAGCAGTCATCACTGGACTTCTTCGCATTCATAAATATCTACAGGGATCAACTTGAGAACACCTTCATAAAGAAGATATACCAGACGGGAACCAATGAATTCCTTTTCCAGATATACAGATCGGACATAAAGAGAAAAGGGTTATTCGTCTCCCTGGGAAAAGGCATGGGATTTTACGAGCCTGAGAGGCCTGACGAGGCGACATCTATAGCCATGGTCCTGAGGAAGAACCTCTCTGAAAGGAGGATAGTATCAATTGAGCAGATCAATTTTGACCGTGTTGTCAGGATCCGCCTGCACACTGGCCAGGAAATTATATTCGAACTGTTCAGGGAAGGAAACCTGATCGTAATAAACGAGGGGAAGATTGATTATGCAATAAACCAGAGGGAATGGAAAAACAGAAAGATAATCCGTGGTGAGGAGTACATTCCACCTTCCCTGAAGGATCCACTATCACTCTCTGACGAGGAATTCAGGGATATAATTACCACAAGCAAAGCGACTATAGTGCAGACCCTTGCCACCAGGCTGAATCTCGGAGGTGAAGCTTCTGAAGAATTGTTATACCGGATAGGCCTTGACAAAAACACCCCGGCCAAAGAATCAGCTGACAGGATACCGGAGATGAAGAGCATGCTCCAGAGCATCCTGGAAGAGAGCAAGCAGAACAGGGCATTTTATTACTCGGACGAGACAATACTTTCCCCGGTCGAACTCAAGCATCTTGAAAAGGAGCCGGACAGGAAGTTCGATGATCTTAACGAAGGATTCTCATATTATTTCCAGAACTATCCGAAGGGGGGCAAGGAAAAATCTCCACTCGAAAGAAGAGTCGATTCACAGAGAAGAAGCATAGGGGAATTCAGGCAACTTCAGCAAAAATACTCCGAGATGGGAACTAAAGTCATGTCGAACCTTCAGCTGTTCAAGAAAATAGTTTCTGATTTGAGCAGGAGAGTAAAGACAGAAAACGTGGACGAGATCAGGGATGTTTTTGGCATTGAAGTAAAGAAGATTGACGCAGGAAAGAAGCAGGCCGAACTATTATACCAGGATGGGCCGTTAATACTGGATTACACCAAATCTGCCGGGGAGAACGCAAACGTACTGTTCAGCACCTCAAAGGAATACAGGAACAAAATTGAGGGCGCAGAGGTGGCGATCGGGGAATCAAAGCGGCTCATGGCCGTAAAGCCCGTTAAGGAAAAGAAGAAGGCCAGGCCCAGGCAGTGGTTCGAGGTTTATCACTGGTTCATCTCATCAGAGGGTTACCTGGTAATCTCCGGAAGGGATACCAAAACCAATGAGAAGGTGGTAAAGAAGCACCTCAAGGACAACGACCTCTACGTTCACGCTGAAGTGTATGGTGCGCCAAGCACCGTGATAAAGGTGGAGGACAAGGAAAAGCCGACAGAAAAAACAATGGGCGAAGCTGCGGCTTTCGCAGCCTCATTCTCGAGGGCATGGGCAGCAGGAATGAGAACGGGATCGGCATACTGGGTGTATCCAACACAGGTCAGCAAGACGCCTGAAGCGGGAGAATTTGTATCAACAGGTTCCTGGATCGTGAGAGGGAAAAGGAATTATTTCTTCAACGTGCCACTGGAACTGGAAATTGGGATTGTAGAATACAGGAACAGCAGCATACCGATGATATGCCCTCCGGGCATACTGGATCCGGAAAAGAGCAAAGTTGTAAAAATCGTTCCCGGAGGAGAGAAGAGGAATGTTGTGTCCAGGAAGATCGCGGAGATTCTCGGGATCAGCAACGAGGAAATAGAAAGGATTCTTCCTCCCGGTAATTCCCAGATTGTTCAATGAATCCGGGAGATAGCCTCATCCTGAATTACCGAATGGAAACTTTTGTTCACTTCATTTTTTCATCCAAGGTGGATGAAGAACCTTGAGAGTGTATAATTATTGAAACAGATTTCCTTCTCACAAAGAGTGAAGGCAACATAAAAAGTGAGGCAACAAGAGCAGCAAGAAGGCCCATAGCAAACGGAATGGCGGATTGTACAGCATAGGGGTAGATTGTATATGAAACTCCCGAAATCAGTCTTGTATAGCTGACATAGAAGTTATAATAGATGAGGGCGGGTGCTGAAACGAATCCAATGATCAGCCCAATCACCGCTATGCGTTTCAACAACTCCTTCCTGTGTGAATATGAATAGGAGCATAGGCTCAGGACGAGCGTCGCGAATCCATAAACAAAGATAAATGAGTAATAGCCGGAGGTCACAGTAGATCTTATTACTGTGCCTTGTGCGTTGGAAAGCGGAGTACCAATGAGCAGGAATGATAAATAACCGCCAATCGATGTTATGATGGCCTCTGCAGCAGCTAGAGGTATGATTGTCCTCGGTACACGGGATGCCACCTGCGCTGCACCAATCATTAATATTGTTCCGAGTATAACAAAAAGAAGAAAATCCATTTAATTTATCAAGACATATTTATATATAAAAATTGAGGTTTTTTGAGACATGATTAATCCTGTCATGCCTTGAATCAGCTGTTGAGCTTCTTTTTCAGGTCCTCAATGGACGAAACATCAGCCGCATCAACTCCCCTGAACTTTGACAGGTGATACGAAAGATAATCTCCAAAGTGGATCAGGTAAAACAGCTTTTCAAAGTAGGAATCACCCTTGGCCCCGATTTTCAGGAATGAGTTGCCTGTGATCTCCTCAGTTGCATCTATTCTCCTGCTGATGCGTTCACTGTTCGGATTTCCAAATGTAAGGAAAGCAAATTCATCCTTCCTGTATGTATCCTTAAGGGCCATAGTGTCATTGTGGTTCAGTTCCGGAAAATAATTCGAGTAGGCAAGGACTTTTGCATTCTCATTGAACTGGGTCTTCCACCTGTACGCAATGGACTTGAACGGGCTGTAACCATAGATGACCGGAATCTGTTTCCCTTCCCACATTTTCGCAGCGTATTCTTTCATGACTGAACTGTCCTTGTCCATTTCAGACAGCAGATTGTGAGTTCTCTTGATCGTAGCACTGTCCTGCGGCAGAAAAGTATTGATCAGGGGCATAAGCATGTACCCGATGGATGATCTTGGCTGCAATCCGGGTGGAACTACGATCTTTTGGGCCTCCATATATGCAAGCATTCCTCCAGTTGTTATGCTGAAGAGGGTAGCTCCCTTTTCCAGCGCCCTCCTTGCCGCAGAAATTGTTTCTTCTGTGTTGCCTGAGTAACTGATTGCTATGAAGAGCGTCCTTTCATCAACGAAATCCGGGATATTATAATCATCGACTGTGATAACGGGCTTCCTGCTGTAGATCTCCTGGAATATTTTCCCGGCAATGCCTGAACCTCCCATTCCGGCTATGACAATATTGTCAAAATCGAATTCCAGCTGAAATTTTTCACTGAATTTGATCTGCTCTTTGAGAGTTTTCAACTCTTCGGCAAATTCCATAGTGACACCAAAGTAAAGAAAATAAATAAATTATCCTATGGCAGGCAAAAGAACGTGCAGTGAAAAAATGTGTTCAGAATGGTTTTGTGACTACTGTTATTCCCCAGGCGGCGGTAACAACTGCACTTACAATCAGAAGTAGCTTTATTTTGGTATCTCCTTCCATATTATCTGAAGAATAAGTTAATATTTAAAATTTCATCGGCAGATATAGGACTGAGTCAACCACGGATCAAGCCCAAGGTCAAATGTAAGAGTGTGCAAACATCATCCCGAAATACCTCTCAACGTAATAGTAGTCGAAGATCATTTTCCTCTTTGCAGAAGTAAGCATGCCATTAAGAATAAGCATATTCCAGAAGCTGTCCGGCTTGGATCTCTGGATAAATTCATCCGAAAGGAGCATAAGTGGTGAAAAATCATTCTTCCTTATGCTTTCTATCACTGTCCTGTCATATTCAGCAGCCTCAGGTGAATACCCGTAAGGGCCATCCCTTGAATGAGTGTGTGCCTGATCTGCACTGAATATAACCGAAACGCTTTTTTCATAACTCACAACAGTTTCAAACAGTGATTTACCGAATTGTATCAGGAGTTCATGGTCATCAAACCTTGGCTGCCCTATTGAAACAACACTGCTGTGGCTAAAGAAACTGAGTGGAATTACGGTACCGAAGTCAAGTGGAAATATGGACTTTTCACCTTCCGAGGTTATGAAATTTATCTCCTCGGTAAGTCCATCGCAGTTGCTTGCTATCTGTTTGGCAAGTTTCCTTTCGTTCCTCAGTCTTCCCCTGAAAACGCGGTTTGAAAGCTTGAGGTATTCGTGAAAGTACTCTGTCGAAATGATTCCAATACTCTTGCTCAGCCTTACGCCGTGCGGGCTCAGAATAACTTTTACATCTGAATTGTCTGTCACTGCCACCTCTTCAATCTTCCTGCTCATTATCCTGCTGTCCTGATTCGGCAGCTCAATCAGTTCGTCTCCGTGAGGTATTATGTATATATTATGAAGCGTCATAGGTCATCGGTACTCCTTCCGGGAAATGTCCGGAGCAATTGTGCTAATGCCAGATTCTTTCCCCTTTCTCGGTAATGTCCATTTTCCATATCGGGGCTTCAGCCTTAATTCTGTCTATGATGTATTCGCATCCCCTGAAAGCATTGCTCCTGTGGGCCGAGGCTGCCACCACAACAACAGAATCCTCTTTCAGGCCGACTTCTCCAATCCTGTGCACTGCCACGGCATCAGCAAGCTCGTACAGGTCAATGGCTTCTTTCAGAATGGACTGCAGCTTGGATTCCGCCATTTCCTTATAGGATTCATAGAAAAGTGATTTGACCTCCACTTCACCCGACATCCTCCGGACTGTGCCCTGGAAGGTTACTATGGCCCCGGACTCCTCATTTCTCACGCTTTCCACCATGGAACATACGTCTATTGCCTCATTCTGGATTCTGGCTTCCATTATTAAGCACCGAATATTCCATGTATTGAACAGATTAAAGGATTTTCCTGCAGTAAATATAATTATGAAGGAATCTGCCGTCCGGATGCATTCACATAAACACGAAAGCAGCCTTTCCAAACAGGAATCAACAAAATTTTTGTGTGAATAAAAGATTCACTTCTGTTTATAAATCCGGAAATGCATGGGGATGATATGATGAAGGTCAGGATCAGGTACTTTGCAAGCCTCAGGGAAAAGATGCAGAGTGAGTACGGTGAGTATGAACTAGGCGAAAATCCGACAGTCAGAGATTTGCAGAGGAAGATAGAAGAGCAGAACCCGGGCATATTTGGCGGGTCAAGAGTACTGATTTCAGTAAATTACAGGTACGCAGAACCTGAAGACAGAATAAATGACGATGACGAAATAGCGGTAATGCCGATGGCCTCAGGCGGATAGCCTGCAATCTGTCAGTCAAGGGGAATCAATTCTTTTTCATCAAATTCTATGAATTTGCCATCAGGCTTATTTGCCGGAATTATGAAGAAAGTTTCTCCTTCAGATTCTACTGACAGTGTGATATTTCCGTCACTTTCTATTATTGTGTACGGGTAGCCGGCACTGTCAGAGAAATGGCAGGCATCTCTGGAGACTCTGTAATAACGTTCTCCAATCTTTATTGTATTCCTGTATTCAACCATGGAATAGCTGCTGAACTTCCTGATTTCATTTATGGATCCCACAGACTCTATGACCTTTCCCGAGTCAATGAAACTGATTGAATCGTAACCGAATTCTAGATCTCTTGTATTGTGAGTTACGTACAGGAACGAGAAATCCAGCTCATCCATCATCTTATACAGTAGTGAGAGCATTTGCGCTCTTGCCCTCTCATCCTGCATTGAAAACGGCTCATCCATCAGGAGCAGTTCAGGGGCGGAAACAAGCGATCTGGCAACTGCAACCCGCTGTGCCTGGCCGCCGGATATCTGCCAGACCTTCCTTCCGAGTATTCCGGACAGATCCATTTCCCTGACAGCAGTTTCGAATATTTTTTCATCACCAGACCCGTGTTTTATTGAGATCCTGATATTATCCCTGACATTAAGGGTCGGAAAGAGGAGGAGATCCTGTGGAATGTATGATACTTTTCTCTTCCAGGCAGGCAGTTCCGAAATGTCCCGGCTTCCAACAGTAATATTTCCGGATTTTGCATCAAGAATGCCGGCTATGCTCTTCAGGAAAGTGGTTTTTCCGGACCCGTTCTTGCCCATGATAAAATTCCTCCTTCCCGGAAGTTTAAGTGAATCTATGTCCAGGCTGAAATCGCCTACCTTTACAAGCAGCCTGTCAATACTCAGCATTTTTTCCCTCCACCACTTTCAGAATGAGCAGGGCAAGCAATCCTGTAAGTATAAGTATTGCAGACGAAGCTGCTGCCGGGTACAGCCCTCTTCCGACAAACTGTGAATATATGAACACTCCGGCAAGGTGCAGAAAACTGGGGAGAACATAGTAAGCCACAATCAGGAGTGAGCCAACTTCAGAAATCGAGCGGGCCCAGGATAAAATGAAACCCCTCACTATTGGCCTGAACAGCATGGGGACTGACAGGATGAAGAAGCTTTTCCCCTCACTTATGCCAAGTGTCGTTGCAGTTTCCTCATATCTTACAATGCTCCTGCTGTAGCTTATGCCAACAGTCCTGATGGAATATGCAGAAGACAGGAAGAACAGTGTTACAATAACTGCAAAAAGTGTATCATTGAAACTGTATCCCGGAATTATGCCCGCAAGCAATTTTCCGAAGGGCATAGTAGGTTCGAAAGTTATCAGCATCATTATCCCCACTACGGTGTGGGGGATCATAATCGGAATTTCAACAAGGCTGTCAGCAGTCCTGAATACTCTGCCAGTGTTTCTGGACATAACAAATGAATATGGCAGGGCGAACAGGATCCCGAGAGCTGAAACAATGAATGCGATAACGTATGTGTAAGAGATGCTCTGCAGTATTCCTGAAGAAGCATCACTGAAGATATAGCTTATCGAGGTGAAGGTAAGGACCCTGATTACAGGTATAAGTATGAATGCCAGATATAGAAGAAAGAGGGGAAGAAACAGCAAAGCCAGCCTGGATTTCATTTTACACCTTACAGTCCATAATAAGCGGGACATATATATAATCCGGCAACCAGTCAGAAATCGGGAATATGGTTATGGCCAACGGGCAAAGAGGTCCAGGTGATTTCCCGCCATGATTTATATCCAATAGAGCTTGACGATCCATTCCAAAATGGAGGTGGTGAAAGCGAGACAAAGATAAATAAGATGTTTCGGGATAAAGTCTGGTAGCGGTAAAGAACAGGCCGTTGTGATAGTACCTGCGCAAGGTGGGAAATCAACGCCAATGGAGATCATGCAAGACCACCAGGTGCATGAAGTGCCGGGATTGATGAATCCGTATATTCCTTGCGTTCAAGGGAGACTGTCACTTTTTCAAGTCAATAGGGATGATGATCATGATAGATATTTCGGCCAAAAAGACTCAGGTAAGGAAAGCATCTGCTGCGGGAGTTATCAAACTGAGAAAAGAAACCGTAGAGGCAATCGCATTGAAGAATGTGAAGAAAGGGGATGTGCTGGAAACAGCAAAAATTGCCGGCATGATGGCGGCAAAATCAACTCCGGATTTCATACCATACTGCCACCCGGTGCCAATTGAATCGGTAAAGGTGAATTTCAGCATGGAAGACGAGTCCGTTCGCGTGACTTGCGATGTATCAGCATCTTATAAGACAGGTGTGGAAATGGAGGCCCTCTCCTGTGTTTCCGTGTCTCTCCTGACCATCTGGGACATGGTCAAGTACATAGAAAAAGACGAGACGGGAAACTATCCGTTCACATTCCTGGAAAATATAAGGGTGCTGTCAAAGGTGAAGGAAGATGCATGATCACAGGATCCCCTCCCTCAATCCGAAATATTCTGTCCTTGTAGTCAGCAGCACAAAGACAGAAGATACTGATACTTCAGGCAGGGCAATCATCAACTTTCTTGAATCTGAAAACAAGCAGGTTGTGAATTACGGAATTTCCGATGATGACATCGCAGAGATCAGGTCAAAAGTAAGGGAGTTTCTTGCCGGATCAGATGCAGTCATAACATCCGGCGGAACCGGGATATCGTCCAGGGATGTTACCATAGAAGCGGTCAGAGGCATTTCAACCAGGGAAATACCCGGGTTTTCTGCAGTCTTCAGCTTTCTTTCATACAACGAGATAGGTGTTTCTGCCATTATGTCAGGATCTTCAGCTTTTGTTGTTGACGGCAAACCAGTTTTCTGCCTCCCCGGCTCTCCGAAGGGAGCGTTGCTCGGCACAAGAGAAATTGTTGTCAAAGAACTGGATCACATAATTCATGAATTAAACAAATGAATGTTTTTCCGGAAGCCGGATTCAGAGCTTTCCGGTTTTGTTCCCAATTACTCCGGAAGGTCTTTCTTCTGAACCTGAAGATTATGTGTAATCTGATTCTGGAATGTATGAAGGAATTGGTTTAGCAAGATTCTGAAGTTCTGCCGGCATATTCTGGATATTCATTCCATACGGAGTTGAAAGAGGGGAGAAATAATTCCGGGAAAGCGCATTCTGGCCCATGGACGTTACAAGGTAGTACACGTACTGATTTGCTGCTGGAGAAGTTCTGGATGAGTTGAGTATGGTCAGTGCGTACATGATTGGTGACGCGGGAACATCCCCGATATTGTCATTTGACGGCCCTGAAGCGTTGACGAGCTGGTAGAATTTTACCTGTTTTTCCGAGAGGCTTCCAAGGTTTATCCAGGACGGAAGCCCGTTCTGCCCTGTGGAATTCTCAAAATAATAGAGCCCCTGGCTCTTGGCCTGTGATCTGTAAGTCAGGGCATAATCAGCAGCTCCTGACTGAAGGTATCCGTTGAGACCGATTTCCTCGGGCGTAAGTTTCATCCGGCCATGATTCATCATGTAAACGAATATCTGATCATAGAGCGCAAGTGAGTCATTGTTCTTATAACCGGGTCCAACGCCCTCCTTCACGAGCGTTCCATTTGTACCGAACCAGGAATTCCATGCATTGTTATACAGTTCAAACTCTGACTGGTTGTAATTGAAAGCAGCCTGAACCGTTTTATTCTGCCACTGGGTGTACAATATTCCTGCCAGCTTTGTCATCTCGATTGCAACGTATCCGCTTGGGTCAAGGGATGCATTGGAAGCTGAAACAGTGACATTTCCTGCAGTGATGTTTTCGAACCAGAATGAACCCGGCGAAATGTTGTATTTCTGGTTAAGCCAGGTGATCGCCATCTGGTTTGTTGCAAATATCATCATCCAGTTTGTATAGTTGTTCATGAGAAGGCTGGGAATCACGGAAGCTGATGCCGAGACGAAGACATCTGCCTGCTGGCCACTCTGCACTTCCCTTGCACCGGCGACAGATCCTATGAAATTGTATCCGGTCGTGATGCCGGTTTCATTTGCGAAAGAACTGGAAAAACTGTCTTGAAGGGCATATTTCAAGGATCCAGCTGAAATTACAGAAACCGAACTACCGGATGAAGCCGGGGACTGGTTAAGGTAATATCCGGCCGGCAATCCTATAAGCAGGCCAACTATGAAAACGGATAACAGGGCATATACAGTTTTTTTCTCCATCATGCACACCCTTGCCGGAATGCACTTCCGAGCAGGTAAGGTAAGGATACATCATTATATTACTCCTTCGTCAGAAGGCATGGCACAGAAGCCTGGATGACACTGATGTTTCTGCCAGAGAAAAAAAGGATTAATATTATATCAAGATAGGTAAGCGTGTCCTCATTCCGCAGAAAAATGACAGGATTCAACAGGATGATAAGTTTCCATGAGGCTTCCAGCCTTCTTCTTGAAACATCATGGAAACCTGTTCCGGAAGTGGAGCTGAACGTATCAGAATCTCAGGGGCGGATCTCGTCCGAAGATGTTATTTCAGAGATTGATTATCCTCCGGCGGACAGGAGTGCAGTAGACGGTTACGCAGTTGATTTCGAGTCCACTTCAGGAGCCTCGGAATACAGCCCTGTTGCACTTTCTATAACAGGCTCCATTGAAGCGGGTCAGGACTCAGGAATGATTGTTGACAAGACAAGCTGCTGCGAAATTTTTACCGGCGGGTTAATGCCTGAAGGTTCAAACGCAGTAGTTATGGCGGAGGACTCATCCAGGGAAGGTGGCAGGGTCCTCCTGCAGAAAAGTGTCAGAAAATTTGAGAATGTTTCGAGAAAAGGAGAAGACATCCCCAGGGGAATGAAGATAATAACCAGAGGAACAGTTGTGTCTGCTCCCCATGTCGCGTCCCTGATAGCCGCCGGGAGGAATACCATAAGAGTTTACAGCAGGATCAGGCTGGGTATTCTTTCAACCGGTAATGAAATAGCCGGAAATCAGGCATCTGCAGTCAGGAATACTACTCAGCCGCTTTTGCTCGGCCACTTCAGGAACAGTTATGTTGAAACCGTGGATCTGGGTGTGACCGGTGATTCCAGAGAAGAGATTGTCCGGAGAATAAATGAAAGGAAAAATGACTATGATATTCTAGTTGTCACCGGGGGCTCAAGCCTCGGTGAATATGATAACGTTCCGGAAGCTTTGGAAGAATTGGGTGATCCGGTATTCGGCGGCGTTCTTATCAAGCCTGGGAGGACAATTTCGCTTTACAATCTGGAAGGAAAGCCGGCATTCTCGGTTTCAGGCCTGCCGATTGCCGCCCTCATCTCCTTTGAGGCTTTTTTTGAGATATATCTGAGAAAAATGGAATTCATTGAGCATTCAAGGCCCAGGCTGAAAGCAAAGCTCACTGGAAGGGTCGTCAACAGGGGCGGAATGCTGTCATTCCTCAGGGTCAGTGTAAGGCAGACCGATGATGGAATATTTGCTGATCCTCTTAGGATAACCGGATCAGGAATATTATCAACACTCCTCAAGGCCAACGGGATAGTGGTTATACCAGAGAACATTCAGGGAATTGAAGAGAATGAAACGGTAGAAGTGACAATGATAGGGGATGTAATCTAATATGGCACAGATATTTCACAGCCTGATTAGTGTGGAAGAGGCCTCGGCCAGGGCTGCTGAAGCAATAGGAGAAGTTTCAGAACCGGAAATGGTAAAAATAGGGAATTCCCTTAACAGAGTCATTTATGAGCCAATTATGGCACCGGTAGATTCCCCTCCCTATGACAGATCTACTGTGGACGGGTACGCCGTAAGGGCAAAGGATGTGGAGGGAGCTGAAGACGATACTCCTGTGGAACTTACGGTTACCGGGTCAGTTAAAATGGGCAAAGGTCCTGCAGCTTTTCATGGAGAAATGAACTGCCTGAAAATACCTACTGGAGGATATGTTCCGGCAGGAAGTGACTCGGTTGTAATGGTAGAACACACCAGGAGCGAAAGGAATCTCGTTAAGATTTACAGGTCTGTGAGGGCTGGAGAGAATATAGCAAGAGCAGGATCTGATATCCCCAAGGGGGACATAATTGCCCGAAGGGGGACAAGGATCGGTCCGAGAGAGATATCAGCACTCGCTGCTCTTGGCATTTCCACCGTCAAAGTGTACAGAAAACTCAGGATCGGAATAATGTCAACAGGGGATGAGCTCATGAAGCAGGGCGAAAAACTCAGTCCCGGCAGGCTTTACGAATCCAACGGGCATTCCGTTAAAGCCCTTCTCGACAGTTATGGCGTCTTCGACTCAGCTTTTCTTGGAATTATTCCGGATAAAGAGGAGAATATACGAAAATCAATAAGTGAAGCTGTTGAAAACTACGATGTTGTAGTTGTAAGCGGAAGCACTTCTGCTGGTGAAGGGGACATGGTTTACAGAATACTTGGAGAATTCCAGCCGGGAATAGTATTCCATGGGCTGCAGATAAAACCGGGCATGCCCTCGCTCATGGCAGTGCATGGAGGAAAAGTAATAATCGGGCTGCCCGGATTTCCGGTGTCAGCCATAATGGTGTTCAGGACCGTTTTCCTTCCTCCGCTTCTTGAAGCAGCACACTATGACGGTGAATCCGTATCAATTGATGCATCTCTCGCCGTGAAGATACATCTGGATATTGGAAAGCTCAATCTTGTTCCTGTTTCGATAGTAGACAGGAATGGATATGTGGCCTACCCGATGCTCGGGGGATCCGGCTCCATTTCCCGCGTCCTGCGCTCAGACGGGTACCTCTCCATTCAGGGGGACAGAAAATTCGTGGAGCAGGGCGAACGGGTGAGGGCAACCCTGTTTGACAACAGGATAACTCCGGCCAGAATACTCTTTGCAGGACCTTATGATCCAGTGCTTGAGAATCTGTTCAGGTCAGAGAAAGGAGTCAAAATCATAAACACAAACTCCAGGCAGGCTCTTGAAGCCGTAAAAAGGGGAGAAGCTGATATAGCGGCAATAAACATTTTCGACAGGAAATCAGGCACTTATAACGGGATTGCCGAATCACCGGAATTGTCCCGGATCTCTTTTCTTGCTAAAGGTTTCAGGCGTGAACTGGGGCTCATGATCGCAAAGGGAAATCCGCTTGAAATCCGCAAGTTCAGTGACATAACCGGAAAATCTGCGAGATTTGTCAATCTGGAGCGAAGCTCAGGAACCAGATCATATGTGGACTTCATCACGGAAAACGAAAAGATCGATCCAGCTGAAATAAGAAATTATGATTATGAGGTGGGAAGCGTTAATGCTGTTGCCTCTACTATAGAATCAGGAAAGGCTGATGCCGGAATAGGAACACGCAACGTTTCCGATCTGCATGACCTGGACTTTATTCCGCTAAGCTATGAGGATTACGATTTCGTGATAAGGAAGGAGAGCAGGGAAAAGCTTGCCGTATTTCTGGAAAAACTGAGAAGTCGTGAATTCAGGGAAATGCTGAACAGGCCCGCAAGCGGATACAGGCTCTGACAGACTAGGTGTCCCTGTTGTTTTCCAGCGAACGGGCAACTTCGTCAACATCTTCCGGATAATTCAGGTTGTAGAACGGCCTTTCATCATCAATTTCCAGCAATTCAAAATCTGCGGATCTGACAAAACCCTGAATGCTTCTCTTACCGGAATCTGCATATTCCTGCATTTTGCCTTTCACTGACCTGTTGTAAATTGCGTGCAACGGTTCCAGCCTTCCCCCCTCAAGAACAGGGCAGACAGGGAGCCCGTGATATTTTTCCAGCATCTCCTTTACAATATCCATGCTTATTAACGGCATATCACCAGCAAAAGCAAATATTTCTCCAAAAAGATCAATTGCTTCAATTATTGAAAATATAAGCGTATCTTTGCTTTCATCGTGTACAACTTCAGCAAATCCCGATCTCACGGTCAGGTCCTTGGTAAATATCACAACTCTTTCAAAGAGGCCCGAATCATGCATCTTTCTGGCAACATGATCTATCAGTGTAATCCCCCCGATCTTGTGCATATGTTTGCCGGGAAACCTCCCACTCCTTTTGGCAAAGATCACAGCAATCATTTATGTTCCTTAATATGTTCAAATTATACATAAAGCATTTCAGCACCAATATTATTCAGTACAATTGAAATCTGCAATAAACAGTGGCAGCAGATTGTCCGTAATCCGGGATTGCGGAAACACAAGGAGTGACGCAGGTGGCAGAAGGCAGCAAAAGGGATTTCTGCAAAAGGAAAATCATTTCGATGAGTGGACACAGTGATTCAGGTAAAACGACAATAGCGTCCTGGATAATACGGAAGCTCTCTGAAATGGGTTACAGTGTTGTTTTCATCAAGAACATCCCCCATGATGACCTGGCTCTCGACATGAAGGGCAAAGATACAGACAGGGCTTTCACAGCCGGTGCATCCAAAGTAATAGGCAGGACCCCTACAAGATCCTTCACACTCGAAAGAAAATTCACAACTCTCTCTGAAATTTTGGCCCGGGAAGGGGAAGGGTCCATTCTCGTAATAGAGGGCTTTCATTCTGAAATGGAAAATACAGAATGCATCCTCAGGCTGCACGTATTGCCTCCCGATGCATCCGGCAGGGATTCCGGAAGTGAGCTGAGGACTACGGTTGAATCAAGAATGGACACGAAATCTCCAAGGGCATTGAGGTGGCCTGATGAAAGTGAAGTCTTCCTGGAAACTGTTGTCGGGTACATTACAGGATGACCTTTCAATTTTATAGACGGAATCATAATTTTTTGTTGATATAGTTTCATAATGGTTATATATTTATTTTCCCTACTATTATGATATGGCGTTTTATTCTGTATCTGCCGTCCTCAGAACATGTTTTCGGGCTTTTCCAACTTCAGGGGACATTACGGAATGGATGCAACATAAATTTCTGGTACATGAAAAAAGTGAGGTAAAAAAATGGGTGATAATGGATTATTACAGATAAACGTAAATGGTAAGCAGATTGATGCCAGAAAGGGAGAAACAGTACTTCAGTCCCTCCTGAGAAATAATGTGGATATTCCGCATGTTTGTTATCAGCCGAATCTCGGTCCCATTGAGACCTGCGACACCTGTATCGTCGAGGTGGATGGAAAGCTGATCCGTTCCTGTTCCACGGAAGTATCCGGAAATATGAGAATAGATTCTGAATCACGGAAAGCAAAGGATACACAAATTGAGGCTACAAACAGGATTCTCAGAAACCACGATATGTACTGCACGGTATGTGAAAACAACAACGGCGACTGTGCATTGCACAACGCTGTCCACGATCTCGGAATAGATCAGCAGAAATACCCCTTCGAACGAAAGCCCTACGAAGTCGACGATTCGAACCCTTTTTACATCTACGATCCTGATCAGTGCATAACCTGCGGCAGGTGTGTCGAGGCATGCCAGGACGTTCAGGTCAATGAAACACTTTCCATAGACTGGAGCCTGGACAGGCCAAGGGTGATATGGGACAACAACGTTCCCGCTAACGATTCTTCATGCGTTTCCTGCGGCCACTGCGTTACAGTATGTCCTGTGAACGCACTGATGGAAAAATCAATGATAGGCAAGGCAGGGTATTTCACCGGAATAAACAGCAAGACAAAAGAAAAAATGGTCGAACTGGTGAAAGGAGTTGAACCTGAGATCGGTTTGACTCCAATAATGGCAATCAGCAATATCGAATCAAAAATGAGAGAGTCGCAGATCAAGAAGACAAAAACCGTATGCACATATTGCGGAGTCGGCTGTTCATTTGAGATGTGGACTGAAGGTCGCGACATCCTCAAGGTCCAGCCCCAGCCCGAATCCCCTGCTAATGGAATATCAACCTGCGTAAAAGGAAAATTCGGCTGGGACTTCGTGAACAGCAAGGACCGGCTCCGGAAGCCGCTTATCAGGGACGGCGATTATTTCAGGGAAGCATCATGGAACGAGGCAATAAAACATGCTGCTGATAAATTGAGGGAGATCAAGGAAAAGGAGGGTGGAAATGCAATAGAATTCATCGCCTCCTCCAAGGGCACAAACGAAGAAGCCTATCTCACACAGAAACTCGCAAGGCAGGTATTCCGGACACACAACGTTGACAACAGCTCAAGATTCTGCCAGGCTCCCGCCACCACGGGTCTCTGGAGAACTGTTGGCTATGGAGGGGACGCCGGCTCTATTTCCGATATCTACCAGTCTGATCTGGTAATTGCAGTAGGAACGAACACAGCAGAGTCTCACCCGGTTCTGGCAACAAGGGTCAAGAGGGCACACAAGCTCAATGGCCAGAAGCTCATAGTCTCCGATATAAGAAAGCATGAAATGGCAAACAGGGCAGACATCTTCATCAGGCCAAAACCCGGCACGGACATGGTATGGCTTTCGGCGGTGGCCAGGTACATCATAGACAGGGGATGGGAGGCTGAGGAATTCATAGCAGAGAAAGTAAATGACTTTGACAGGTTCAGGAACAGCCTGGAGCCATTCACGCTTGAGTTTGCCGAAGACATCACAGGAATCAGCAAAGCCGAGCTGATCAAGGTTGCTGAAACAATACACGAGGCGAAAAGTGCGTGTATTCTCTGGGCCATGGGTGTAACCCAGCATCAGGCAGGAAGTGACACCTCAACGGCAATTTCAAACCTCCTGCTTGTCACTGGAAATTACGGGAGAAGAGGCACCGGAGCATACCCGCTGAGGGGGCACAACAATGTCCAGGGCGCTAGCGACTTCGGTGCAATGAACGCTTACTTCCCCGGTTACCAGATCGTGACGGACGACAAAATAAGGAAGAAATTCGAGGATGCTTGGGGAGTGGAACTGCCTGGGAAAGCAGGGTACGACAACAACAGCTGCCTTGATGCAATAAGCAGCAGGAAGCTGAAGGCAATGTATGTTATCGGCGAGGAAATCGTTACGACGGGGCCATCCTCAAACAACATAAAGGAGAATCTTTCCAAACTCGACTTCCTGGTTGTGCAGGACGTTTTCTTCTCTGAGACAGCACAATTTGCGGATGTTGTTTTCCCGGCCAGTACCAGCCTGGAAAAGGAGGGCACGTTCACAAATACCGAAAGGCGTATACAGAGGATATACAAGGTAATGGAGCCCTATGCAGAGTCGAGGCCGGACTGGGAAATACTTCAGGATATTGCGAACGAGCTTGGTGCTGGCTGGAATTACTCCCACCCGTCCGAGATAATGAAGGAAGCAGCGTCGCTGGCTCCAATATTCGCAGGAGTAAGGTACAGCCATCTTGAGGGTTTCGGAAGCCAGCAGTGGCCTGTGATGGAAGAAGGCCCGGGCCTTGAATTCCTTTATGCAGAAGGGTTCAATTTTCCGGACAAAAAAGCAAGATTCTATCCCCTTGAATGGACGCCGCCACTCACGGTGGATGAGGAATTTGATCTGCACCTTAACAATGGAAGGCTTCTGGAGCATTTCCATGAAGGCAACGAAACTTACAGGACACCGGGAATACAGTCAAAAGTCCCAGGCACTTTTGTTGAAGTCTCTCCTGAACTGTCGAAGGAAAGGGGATTTGAGACGGGAGACACGGTGAGGATAACCTCGAATTGGGGCTCACTCAAGACCAGGGTTCTGGTCACAGACAGGGTAAAAGGGAACGAGCTTTACATGCCCATGAACGGCCAGGGTGAAGAGGCTGTTAACATACTCACAAGCAGGCTTGTCGACAGGACTTCCAACACACCCGCATACAAGGAACTGCCTGTAAAGGTCGAAAAACTGAAGGAAAAACGTGCTGAATCGCCTCTGCCAAAGACAAATCCAAGATTCTGGAAAGCCAATCCGCAGGCAGGGGTAAGAGTTGAGGAAAAGTGGAAAAGGGATGATTACAGGCAACTTACATCGGAGGAATAATTAAAATGGCAAAACCAATAACTGAAATAAGAAATTCAGGAAGAGAAGAGGAGCCAATTGAGGAATTGCTTCTGCAAGCCAGCCAGCTTAATCTGGATGAATATATGGAGGCCATCGGGGAAACCCTGAAACTGCTCAAGAATCTCAAGGACAGCGGGCTCCTGTCCTTGATATCCGGATTTGTGGCTCACTACCGGGAATCAACGGATGTCGTTGTGGAGCAGCTCTCAAAGGAAAAGAACTACAAGGCTGTCAGAAACGTTCTCACAATCTACACGCTGCTCTCCAACGTTGAGCCGGACAAGCTCCGTGGCATAGCAGAGAAGGGAGCAAGAGAACTGATGGATTCGACAGAACCCTCAGCGACCAACGGGCCACTTGGAGTTCTTCAACTGCTGAGGCTCATGAAGGATCCGGAAACATCATCTGGAATACGGGTGATGATGTCCCTTCTCAGGGCCTTCTCTTCTGGTTCAGGAGACTGAAATGGAGTGGGATGAAAAATACTACGGTGAAATAAAATCAAAATACTCTTTTTATCCTTATAAAACAACAAAATTTTTTGAAAAATCCGGCCTGAATGAAGGAGATGATGAGGTAACAGTTGAAGAGCCGATAGAAATCCGGCTTTGCAGGGAGGACGGCTCCTTCGAAAAGGTCGCAGTGACCATGAGGACTCCAACATCAGATTTTGATCTCGCAGTTGGCTTTCTCTTTACGGAAGGAATAATCAGAAGAAGGGACGAAATACTGGATGTTTCATATTCCAGCGAAGAAGGGGAAAGAAATAACAGGAACGTTGTAAACGTGGCGGTCTCCGGTGAAGTGGAATATTCTCCGGCTGAAAGAAAGAGAAACTTCAATGCAAACTCAAGCTGTGGAATATGCGGGAAGAGTGAAATCAACCAGGTGTTCCTGAAAGGTTCAAAAATAATAAGGTCTGAAAAAACAATGGGAATTCCAACAATACTCAATTTGCCATCAGTAATGCGGGAACATCAGGAAATATTCAATGTTACTGGCGGAATACACGCTGCTGGAGTTTTCGACTACGAAGGAAACATGCTTCATGTTGCGGAAGACATCGGAAGACACAATGCAGTTGACAAGGTTGTGGGGCGAATGCTCATGAACAATGAAATTCCTGCCACAGACAGGCTTCTTCAGATAAGCGGGAGAGCCGGATTTGAAATAGCACAGAAAGCGGTAATGGCTGGTTTTTCCGTTCTGTCATCAGTATCAGCACCTTCAAGCCTGGCGATAGAAACTGCCGACTCATTCAACATGACACTTGTCTGTTTTGTACGTGGAGACAGGCTTAATATCTATTCACATGAAGAAAGGATTGCCAGACAATGACACGTCGGGCTGCTATCTGACCAGCCCACAGATAAGAAATAATCCTATTGTAATTGCGATAATTTGTAGCTTAAATTTCTAATTAATCTTTATATAATTCTGAGTTGTTCGATTTAGAGGTGAAAAAATGACAAGTCCGTTACCACTACCTCCAATAGCGGTTGGTTTCTTTGGACTGGGAATTGGATACCTCGTTTATGGCGGTTCCACATTTTTCAGACTTCCCAAAGAAAAAAGTGAAGCGATCAACAAGGCACTCGGACAATGGGGTATCTGGATGCCCGGATTTATGCAGTTTGTTACAGGAATGTACCTGCTTCTGGGCCTTACAATATTCAATGCATTCGAGGGGATACCTATTCTCTATATGGCAGGACTGGCGTTCACGTCATATGGTATACACTGGTTTGCTCTCGGATGGAAGAAATATGTAGGTGCAGATACAACAGTGGACGGGTTCATGGAAATAGGTTTTCTGTGGATAAGCATAACAGGTGCAGTAGTTTTCTTCCTCGGTGGAGACAAGCCAGTTGGAGTGCTCTTTGTTCTTCTAGTCTTTGTGTATCTGTTCGGAACACCCGCAAGCCTGATGCAGAATGAAAAAATCGAGAGGATAAAAGCATTCTGGCAGCTTGTAGCAGGCGCATGGCTTATGTACCTCATGTTCGCAGCTGCCATGAACTTTGCATTGGGTTACAACCTTCCACTGTAATGAAAGCATAAAGAACCAAAAATTACTAAAACACCCAATTTTTATTATTTGCTTTTGCAGATTATTTTTCCTCTCTTACTGAGGGGGCCCTTTCCTCAACCGCATCTTCCTTTTTCCAATATGGCTCCCTGGACTTGACAGACTTGAGGAAGAGTCCATCCAGGTAATCATCCCCCTTTTTCTCCCTTATTCCTGAAACCATGTTTGTATAATCATCATCGCGCATAAGGCAGGTTTTAAGGAGCCCGGTCGAGGTCACTCTCATTCTTGTGCAGTTGCTGCAGAACTCATGATTCCACATGGGCTTTACGAATTCAACCTCGGCTGTCCGGTCTCCACTTACCACAAGATATTTCGGCCTTCTGTGCAGTTCGTTGTATTCTATGCTCAAGGATCTCTTCCTGATATCGTCCTCTATTGGTTTCAGATCAACATGGTATTTCAGAAAGTCTTCTGAATTGATCATATCCTTTGTGGTTTCATATTCGATCAGCTGCAGTATAACTTCTTCTTCAGCAGCAAAGTCAATCATTCTTGGTATCTGGTCCACGTTTATGCCCTTCAGGACCACGAAATTGAGTTTAATTGGAAAAAGCCCGGCGTTTTTGGCAGCCCTTATGCCGTCACGCACTTTTTCCATGGAATCTGTGCCGGTAATGAACTGGAATTCAGACCGGTCTATTGAGTGAAATGATATGTTTATTCTGTCAAGCCCGGCCTCTTTCAACTGCCCTGCTAACATTGAGAGCATAATTCCATTCGTAGTCATAGAAATATTGCCCGTAATATGTTTCCTGGTCCTTCTGACGATTTCAACAATGTCAGGCCTCAGGGTAGGCTCTCCACCTGTGAATTTAATTTTGTTGACTCCCCACTTATGGGCTGTTTCAATGATTTTTTCTATCTCATCCGGCGTAAGGGATTCAGAATGAACTCCGGTTCCTTCCATATGGCAGAAAAAACACTTGAAATTGCATGTGGTGTTAACCTGTACTCTCAGACTCTTTATTGGTCTTCCATAAGTGTCAGAAACCATCTCTTATCATATTTCAATGCTATAATTAACTTTTATGAAGAATTATCAACTAAAAACAATAACAGAAATGAATCTTCTGATCATCTTTCACTTATCATCAATTATGGGTTGCCCTAGTTAATTTAAATACATTGAACGTGATTCAAGGGTGACAGGAACCCGCATTAGAGAAAGTCTATATACTGAGTAGGCTATGTGGGTTTCACTCATAATAAGGATTCCCAACCAACAAAATCCTTATATTAGTTGAAAATGTCGAAAGGAAAAATTAGGTGGAATAAATGGCTCAGCAAAAACCACATGTAAATCTGGTTACAATCGGTCATGTCGATCACGGCAAATCAACCCTCGTCGGAAGATTGCTGTTTGAGCATGGGGAGATTCCTCAGCATATTATCGATGAGTACAGGAAACAGGCCGAAGAAAAGGGAAAAGCTACGTTCGAATTTGCATGGGTAATGGATAAGTTCAAGGAAGAAAGGGAAAGAGGAGTTACTATTGATCTTGCCCACAGAAAGTTCGAATCAGACAAATACTACTTTACGATCATTGACGCTCCTGGTCACAGGGACTTCGTTAAGAACATGATAACAGGTACAAGTCAGGCTGAGGCTGCCATACTTGTCGTTTCATGCAGGGAAGGAGACGGAATAATGGCACAGACAAGGGAACACGCTTTTCTTGCCAGAACTCTCGGTGTACAGCAGCTGATTGTTGTAGCAAACAAGATGGATGCAGTACAGCCCCCATACAACCAGGAAAGATTCAACCAGGTAAAGGCCGATATTGAGAAACTCCTGAAATCAATCGGTTTCAAGGACGTACCCATTATACCTATCAGCGGATACAAGGGTGACAACATCCTGAAGCAGAGTGAAAACATGAAATGGTACACAGGACCAACACTCATTCAGGCACTCGACGCCTTCAAGGTACCGGACAAGCCTGTTGACAAGCCTCTGAGACTTCCTGTACAGGATGTTTATTCAATTACCGGAATAGGAACTGTGCCAGTAGGAAGGATAGAGACTGGAATCCTGAAAGTAGGCCAGAAGGTCGTATTCCATCCTGCAAACAAGCAGGGAGAAGTCAAGTCAATTGAAATGCACCACGAAAACATGCCTACCGCTGAACCTGGAGACAACGTAGGATTCAACGTAAGAGGCATAGCGAAGAATGACATCAAGAGAGGAGATGTATGTGGACCAGTTGATGCTCCACCTACCGTAGCCAAGTCATTTACCGCACAGATAGTTGTGCTTAACCATCCAAGCGTTATTGCACCCGGTTACAAGCCGGTGTTCCACATCCACACAAGCCAGGTGGCTTGCAGGATTGAGGAGATAGTCAAGACAATTAACCCCAAGGATGGAACAACCCTGAAGGACCACCCTGACTTTATCAAGACAGGAGACATTGCAGTCGTAAAGGTTATACCTGACAGGCCTCTTGTTATTGAGAAGGTTAAGGACATACCGCAGCTGGGAAGGTTTGCCATCAGAGATATGGGGCAGACTGTCGCAGCAGGTCAATGCATCGAATTAGAAACAAAGTAAGGTGAAAAGCATTGGCATCGTACAGGGCAAGAATCTCATTAAGCGGAACGGAACACAAAATAGTTGACGTAGTCTGTGACGAAATAAAAGGAATAGCACAAAGAACCGGCGTTGAAGTGCACGGCCCTGTGCCATTACCAACTAAAAGGTTGACGGTTCCAGTAAGAAAGAGCCCCGATGGTGAAGGATCCCCAACATGGGACAGATGGGAGATGAGGATTCATAAGCGTCTCATAGATGTTGACGCTGATGAGAGAACTCTCAGGCAACTCATGAGGATTCCGATACCCGACGGAGTTCAGATAGAAATACAAATAAAGAGTTAAACAACCAACTACTTCTTTTTTTGATATTAACTCGGACATATTGTTATATAACCGATTCTTATACGTGATATATTAAAATCAGGGTGTAATTAATGGGACGAAAAGAAGAGAACATTGCTAAAGCAACAAAATTAATTCAGGTCTCTGAAAAGATCAGGAACATTGGAATTGCTGCTCACATTGATCATGGAAAGACTACTCTGAGTGATAACCTTATAGCAGGAGCTGGAATGATGAGCGAAGAACTCGCAGGAAAACAGCTTCTTCTGGACTTTGATGAACAGGAACAGGCAAGAGGTATCACCATTAATGCTGCAACAGTTTCTATGGTTCACCCCTTCGAAGGGGATGGAAAAGAATACCTCATCAACCTGATAGATACTCCGGGTCACGTCGATTTCGGAGGAGATGTCACCAGGGCCATGAGGGCCGTGGATGGTGCGGTAATAGTTGTCGACTCAGTTGAAGGTGTAATGCCGCAGACTGAAACAGTTATAAGGCAGGCTCTAAAGGAAAAAGTCAAGCCTGTACTTTTCATAAACAAGGTCGACAGGCTGATCAAAGAACTCAAGCTTAACGCAGACGAAATGCAGAAGCGTTTCGTGAAGATTATTACTGATGTTAACAAACTGCTTTCAAAATATTCCCCCAAGGAATTCAGCCAGGACTGGCAGGTTAATGTTCAGGACGGTAGGGTCGCTTTTGGCTCTGCATACAACAACTGGGCGATATCGGTTCCGGCCATGAAGGCAAGCGGTGTCTCATTTAAGGACATAACTGAACTTGTAAGGGATGACAAGCAGAAGGAACTGGCCAAGAAGGCACCTCTGCACAAGATCATACTTGATATGGTTATAAGGCACCTGCCAAATCC
>OFHI01000055.1_pt1 | contig 29010 bp, 39 predicted proteins | sample 1522021 | NCBI WGS metagenome assembly OFHI01 (sample SAMEA2464839, study PRJEB22497) | soil metagenome | biome: Grassland; feature: Farmland; material: Clay | place: Australia | collected 2013-02-01 | depth 1.4 m | reverse complement strand
TGCTGTTCAGATCCTTGCAGTCATGGCCAGGCATCTTCGCTATAATATCGGAGTAAAGAACAGGAAAGACGAATGGCCAATTCTATATGTTGATCTCCCAACCGGTCAGGTTTCGTGGCACATTCCCAAAGAAGAAATCGTTGCATACTTCCCTGATTATCCTGGTGAATGGGACGGTCATGATGTGACGGAAAAACGTGATCGGCTTAGGCAATTCCTGGAGGTATCGGAATGATGTCTCTGTTCTCATTTTCAGATAACTGGATGGAATTATCTAAGTACCATCCAAAAGAATTCATTGAGGAGGTTGAAAGGCGTTATGTTTTGGACCGGGACTGGAAAATCTATATCGGAGCAATCAAGGAAGGTGCAAGAGCTGACAAGTCTTTTGCCAAAAAAGGGAGCCCGATAAAACCAGGGGAATGGATTGTCAGGCCATATGCTCAATATCGCATAGATCAGGTTATGAAAGCCATCAAAACCGGTAGACTGAAAGAAAAGGTGATCACCTGAAGGAGTACTTGGAAAATGGTGAGGAAAAATGCCCGCCATAACCCTCTACAATCAATCAGGCCTAAAGGTAACAGTCAGTGGGAATTTCTCCAAGGAAGAGCTTGAGATCCTGGAATATGAGATCAGGTTCACAATGTCAGGAATTCTTAAATTCAGGAAGTTAGGCGGTGGTTCAAGATAGAGTGCCTGGTCGAAAAAGATATCCCAGAGGAATGGAAACCAGTAATACTACATATGTCACAGTATCCTAACTTTGCATTCCGCTCTGCCAGGATATCCACACAGCTCAATATTCCACAAGGAAGGGCTGCATGGATCCTGAGGGAAATGTATGAAGAAGGGTACCTTGAGAGAAGATGCAGAACAAAGGGTAGCACACTTATCTGTGCTTACAGGATCAAAAAGACATTACTTAAACCATAATTCATTTTTGATTGGCAAAGCTTATCGGAGAAGCGGAAGCTCTATCCTCCGATAAGCAGGGGTTTCCGTTTCTTCCGGTTCGCGGAGGAAACTTATAATGGAAACCGCTAAATCAAAGGGAAAAAGAGGCATATTCTGGTTAGCTGTTGGAATAATCGCCGTTGTTCTTGCAATTCCCATAGGATCATATGTTGGACAGGCCCTGATTCACCTGGATGATCATTCTTCAGTACTCAGTTCGCAGTCAAACGTCCAGTACATCTACAGTGCAACAGGCTCAGGAATAGCATTTGCCGGAATCAACGGAACTACGACATACGATATGCCTTTCAATGAAACGGTCAGCTACCTTTTAACAAACATCACAGCTGCAGATCTGAACGAATACTCCGCTTCACAGCTGAATGTGTTCTTCGGTTCAAACATGACAGTAAACGAGAGCTTGGGATTCGGTACAAATTCTTCCAACTTTGAACCTTTCCTCAACGTCACATCAGGCAACGTGTCTGAACAGAATATTACCCTCCAGCCCCAGTATTTCACGGGAAATCAGTCTTCATTTCTTATGATACGCTTGTCAGGAGTAGCCCAGTCATACAGCATCACTTTGCAGGTCTTTGGGAACACCAACTTCAGCTATCTGGGGCCATTCTCAGGTGAACAGGTTGCATACCTGATTTCTGGTATCATTGTCTTCATCGCTGCAGCTCTTGAATCACCTTGGTTTGACATTGAAATCATGAGGTTACACAAACCAGAGAAGAAAGAGGACAAGAAGAAAGGAGGTAGAAAGTGATGGCAATCAAGACAATAAAGAACTGGAGCATAGGATCAGTAATAATCGCGGCAATTTCATCACTGGCATTCATCGCCTTGATGTTCGAGAAGCCTGTGTTTGCAATATATGGCCACACGGTGATCGTAACGGAAGGAGATCTCATACCGGGTTTCCTGGTTGGATTCGCATTCTGGCTCATAGTTGAGATGTTCACCCCGCCTGGAAGAGGGATCATAGATCTCCTGATGAGGTTCATACCAGCCTTTATTCTCGGATTGTTCCTTGGCGGAATCCTTGGGATACTCTTTGACTTTGGCCAGTACCTGCTGGTGCCAATATACTACGGAAACCAGGGTGCAATATTTGATGGTGTTGCTATCGTGGTATTCGCACTGGTTACAGTATGGCATGCCGCCTGGCTGCACACGAAGTCGTATGTTGGAGGAAAGCGATGAGCCTTTCGACCAACACTATTTTTACAAAACTGGTCCTAAGCACCTCCAGTGGCCTGAACGGAAACACCATTCTCTCAAGCATCTGGAACCTCATTTGGGGCTTTGTCCAGGGCATAATGGATGCCATCGTCGGAGCTGCACAGAACGTCATATATGCAATCGGATCGGCATTCCAGCAGATTCTCTATTCTTGGGCATCGTCAGTTGCCAGTTACGGAATATGGGGTTTCCTTATGGGTGGAATCTCTCTCGTTCTGACATTCTTCGTGATGTACTTCGTCATGGACTTCGTGGGAATAGAGAAGGATGTCTTTGGCATTGAGGGCGCCCTCTAGATGTGCCAGCCGGTATGGTGGAATCCCACCACGTGGGGATGTGGTGTCTCGAATGCATGGAATTCTCTTTCGACTGCATTCCAGAACAGGGTTGCAGGACCATTCATCAATGGCCTGCTCAACCTGGTATTCTCACTTTTTGACATCATTGTATACGCCATACTGGATGGAATCTCTAGCTTAATCGACGGAGAGATCCAGTTGATCGCAAACATTTCAAGGTATCTGGGACCATTTTCACTTCCCGTTTTTGTAGGCCTGTTCTTTGGATTCTTCGCTATCTTGTACCTTGTTGCAGGAATAATGAAGGATATACCTGTTCTTGGAGCGCTGGCATAATGAAATCCAAATCATTGATTCCATTGGCAGCGGTCATCCTGTCTCTTGTTATCCTTTTCAATCCGGTAACTCAGGTTATTTCTTCTTCAGTGAATGCTTCACCGGATACTTCGGCAAACAACCAGACAATTTGGATATTTCAGGGCCACAGGATCATATACCACGGTCCCGGGAATGCCAATAACGATTCATTTGGCCTTGGTACATTCACACAGGATGCAAGCGAGCCCATAACTTACAACGTCACGCTTTTCGAACCGTACTGGATTGTGGACGGTTCTAACACGTTCAATTCAGCTTCGTCGCGCACTTTTACCCTCTCTCCTGGAACTTACTCTTACAGCAACGGACAGGCTCCCGCATACGGAATATACGGTTACATCGCACTGGAAACAGGAATGACTTACTACATCGGATGGAATGTCACAACAGTAAGTCCACCAGCTGCTCAGATATCAGTTCCATCCAGCATCGAAGAGGGAGTGCCTGTACAGTTTTACGGAAGTGCATCAGGCGGAATCGGTTCACAGTACAATTACACCTGGAATTTCGGTAACAGCATCACATCAACACTTCAGAATCCAACAGTCACGTTCGGCAAGACCGGAACTTATGAAGTAAATCTGACAGCAATGGATTACACAGGCGGATATGGCGAAAAATCTGTAAATGTCACGGTCGGAGCTCCACCTTCGGTGTCATATGTGTCTCACACCGAATCTCTCAGCCCTGAACCCAATACAACAGCGTCTCCCTTGAATGTCTCGCTTGGCCAATTTTTGAGCAATGGGACCACATCGAAAGCATACACTTCATGGAATACATTCTCTAAGTACATCAGAACGGTGAACGGAACCCTCAATGCCTTCAACGGAGGGGAATTTGCCTTCACTCCCGGAATATACAGCGGCTCGTCACTGGACCTGACGGTTGGAACCTTTTACGCCAATATCACCTATGGAAACCACACACTTGAATGGCAACACGTCTTTGACACATACACTCCCTGGAGCACAAGCGATTCATCCGTTCCATACTATTCCATAGCTCCTGTCTGGAATCTCCCAGGACCTTACAGCGGAATTGTGCGGTTCAACTTCACAATCACTTCTGAGCCGGGAAAGCCATACGCAGGCATTGGAAATACTCCCGGCCAGCTCATAACTCATGCAGTAACGGGAAATGGAACCTACGGAATTGATAATTTCAATTGGACCCTAGGTTCCACTCCCGCTCCGACTTCCATACCATTTTCTTACGGTTATGTGTGGTCTCCTGAAACATATTATTTCGGAGCTCCGTCATCGCCGTATTACATTCACTGGAACTCATCTCAACCAACCACTGCAACTTACAACACTTCAGTAGAAAATGGCAGTAATGGCGAGTTTCAAGGCACATCTTATCAGGGAATATCCTTCATCGCTGAGAACAACTCGACCGACAATTTCCCTTACAACGTGACATGGGAAACAGAACCCTATCCCACTGTGAACATCACGTCGGAAACAAACCCTGCTGACGTGGGGAAAACGGTCACATTCAAATCGGAGATAACGGGTACAGGACCGTTCTCCTATCTGTGGTACGTGGATGGAACAAGTGTGAGCGATTCCGCCAACCTTTCTTACGTGTTCAGTGCATCAGGCTCTTACAACGTTACCCTCGAGACAACAGACTACTATGGAAATTCCGTGAATGCATCAGTTACAGAACTGGTGAACTCCGGTCCAAGCGTTACAGCAAACGCCTCTTATTACAACGTTGACACCGGAGTGCTGGATCACTTCTATGCAACAGAATCAGGCGGCACTCCACCGGTATCATACAACTGGTCCATAGATGGCTCAGTTATCCAGGGAAGGAATGTAACCTATGCCTTCGCATCACCAGGCAATTACAGTGTACAGGTTACAATCGAGGACTCTGCTGGCGGTACATCCTATGCAATATTGAGCATCAATGTCAGTGAGACGCCTTCGATCCAGATATCACCAAATCACGCAATCGCTTCGACCAAGACTGAATTCTCTGCAAGTGCATCCAATGGTACCGGGTATGTGCAGTTAACATGGCTATTCAGTTCCGGCTCAATTTCAGGCTATTATGCAAACCACACATTCAGCAGTGCCGGTATACAGGAAATCAAGATTCAGGCCTCGGACCAGGGAGGATTTTCAGGTTATTTCTACTTCAACATCACAGTATTTCTTTATGTGCAGGTATCTGCAAGCTCAGATTACGGCATAGCACCACTGGAAGTCAACTTCACGTCATCTGTTCTTGGAGGTTCGTTGTACTCATATGATTGGAACTTTGGCAACAGTAAATCGTCAATCTCGCAGAACCCCACTGAAACCTTTGCAAGCGGGAACTATACCGTTAACCTCACGGTCACGGATCAGGCAGGAGCTGAAGGTTATTCAGTTCTGACAATTCAGGCACTCCCGCAACCTGTCTCTTTGTCATACTCTCCGAACAGTAACATAACGGTCTTGACATCGGTTCAGTTCACGGCATCAGCTGCATGGTATGCTTCCAACTATTCCATTCTCTGGAGCATGCCTAATGGCAACCAGTTCTCATCGATGCAGTTCAGCTATGACTTTCCGGTGTATTCTGCTTCAAACACAGTAAATGCTGATTTCACATACATTCACAATGGAACCGAAAGCTACAGGTCAAGTATATCAGTTAAAATGATTCCCAGTACGCCTGTAATCAGCTTGACAGGGTACAAACAGAACATCCTTGTGAATTCCACACTGGATCTCAATGCATCCGGTTCATTCAGCTATGACGCAACTATACAGGAATACAGATGGACCTACGGCAACATCACATATGGGCAACCATCCCAGTCTTTCTCTTTCCACAATTCCGGTATGAAAGCCATAACGCTTGAGATCATCGATTCTCTTGGAGCGGAGAACACTAAAACATTCTACGTGAACGTTACAATACCCTCTGAATCGTCCGATATCAGCCTTGCAGTGAATGAAACCATATCATCAGGTGAAATAGTATTCAACGTAACTGCAACCTCAAATTATGCAGTTCAGGACGTTGAAGCGGTGGTATCGGGACCATCGGCATCAGGCCAGACTTACTTCCTAAATTATGAATCGGGAAGCGGAAACTCAAGCCTGTGGTCCTTGAACCTGAATGAGTACAACTTCACTTCAGGCACGTACCAGGTTGAATTTGTTGCATTCACGAACGGTAACTCGAATTACTCAGATGCGGCATTCAGCATTTCGCCGAGCATTTCAAGTGGTGGCTCAGGCGGATTCTCCGGGTTGGGATATTTTGTAAGTGCAGTTGGTGGGCCAACTTCTTTCATCACCCTTATGGGCGTCCTAATCTCCGGAATCACCGTTGTTATCGCTATCAAACAGAGAGGAACCGAAGTTGTGGACATTGGGGGAGTTGAATACGAATCAAGACCCGGCAAGCCTTTGACACAGGTGAAAGGGAGGAATAAATAGATGGGGAAAGCAACAGACATCGCAGGAGCCATATTCGTGCTCATAATCATAGTGCTTGTTCTAACGAGAATGGGACTGGATCTTTCAAGTCTCATAACACTCTTCAAACAGTTCTTTTTCGGAACCTCGGGTGGAACGAACGTAACTGCCGGATGGATACGCCCATGAAAATTGCAGCTGCAGGCCTAATGGTGATTGCCTTGGTTGCAATATCCATAATTCCGGTCAGTCACGCTCAGAGCATTCAGTCTTCACCGAGCGTATACGCATTCTCAACCCACAACGGATCAAAACAGTCACTATTCCTCGAGGGTAACCAGTCCGGAATGGAGATGTTCAGGAACTGGACAATCGTGATAGCTGGCCAGGGGAATTATGAGGTAGTCAGGAATGGAACCATCCTTGCAAAGGGCTACAGCGCTTCTTCAATGGAGATACATGAGATATTCAATACTTCAATGGTCACATTGAGCGTTTACCTGAATGGCATTAGATACGGTTTCACAAACATCAGCATCGTTGACTTCCTCTCCTCAACAAGTGTCATAACTGTTTCTGTTTCCTCATACATGCCCCATCAGTCTCAATTCCTGACTGTTCAGCCCGGTCAGGAACACGCACTGATGTACCAGGACTGGGTCGCATACTTCACTACAACGAGGAATGAAACTTATGTCATCAGCGACAACGGGAAGAACATCACTTCCGGATACGTGGAAGGCTCTAAACAGGTGGATTTCAACGTTTCAAAAGGGGGGGCCAGTGTTGTCATAACTATTGGCGGCAAGACTTACAGTTATCCTCAGGAATTGATAGCTACTGTACCACTGCAACAATATTACGGACATGCGGCTCCAAAGGCTCAGTACACTCTTTCCCAGTATCTTGATTTTGGAATTCATGTTCTCACGGATGCTTCCATAGCACTTCTTTTCGCAATCTTATCAGTGGGTTCCTGGGTTATTTCCCGCAAGAACAGAAGAGTCATGCAGATGAGGTAAGAAAATGGGGTATTTAGCAGACAAAATCATTGAGCACAGGCAGGAAAAGGAGCAGAAGGAGATCGATCAGGCCAGGAAAGACATAGATCGCCTGAAGAAAGAACGAGATAAGTATGTCTCAATATGGTCCTCAATACGCGAGACCTGGTGGAGGTTTGCCTTAGGCGGATTCCTTCTTTACATTTCGTATAAACTGGTCGGATTGGCCTTTACAGCTGCAATGGCGGCCAGCATGGGCCTCTTGATCTTCCTCTACACCGACAGGATACACAAGGTTCCTGGTGAAAGGATCCTTGAGCTCAGGATTTACAGGAAAAGCCTGGTGATTCACGAGTACCGCATCCCGACTGCACTGTTCAACATGGTTGCCCTGGAGAATTACCAGCCAGCTGCAAGATCAAACATCGGATCTGTGCATCTTGCTGAAACAGTTGAATTCGATGAACGAGGCGTGATATCATCCATCAGTTTCATGCATCCTGAACACAACCTTCTGAAATTCATAATGCACGCTGAGGAGTATGAGAACCTCATCCAGATTCTGATCAACGACGAGCATATGATAGCAAAGTACGAAGATCTAATGCCCTTGCTCACGAAACTTGCAGCAAGGAAGATGACCAGAGAGCGCTTCGAAGCCATTGGTTCAGCGTACTCAGAGGATGAGGATCAGGCACCAAAACAGATACGAAAATCACTGGAGGAAATCCAGGACCTCAAGGATACAAATGATCTGATCAAGGTGAGGTCTTCTTCATGATTGAACACGACTATTCAATGAAGAAGATTCGGATACAGCAGATCTGGGATGAGGTTTTCGCCCTGAACCCTTCTCTCAAGGAAAACCAGTACGCCAAATTCTCATACAGGGAGTTCAGGGAAGCCGAGGACCAGGATGAGAGGGCTCCACCGGTATCAGCAGGGATGATGCGTCTACCGGTTGGTTTTTCCATCTCCAGGGTCCACAAAGTTGAGAGAGAGCAGACACCAAATGCTTCAAGGATTGGTGAAGGGGAAATTTGGTCCATTTACCACAGAGTTCCCCAGATTTTTGTTTTAAAGAGGTGAAAAAATGACTAAGTTTAGAACTGTAAAGAAAAACGGAAACAAACGAGTGATACCGATAAGTGAAGGCTACAGGAAGATCAAGACAAAGGCACTGAGTTATGCGGATCTCCAGAAGATGCACATTCATGGCATCGTCATAGCAGGTTGGGCCATTGATATAGCAGATTCCGAAAGGCACAAGGCCATAGATCGGGCAGTTGCAAGATACGGAAAAACGGACACCACTGCCAAGCTTCTGGAAATGAGGCAGAAATACGAATCAGAAGGAAAGGCAGGCAGGCTGAAGGTTGTTGATTCTGACATAGCATACGTTGCGGGGAAAAGGGAATATGACTAAGTTCAGAACTGTAAAACAGAACGGAAAGAAGCAGGTTATACCCATAAATGAGAGGAAAAGCACACGCATTTCCAGGGAAATTTCATCCAACCAGGTTAACAGGATGGGAATCAGGAATCCAGGATCCCTGACTGACCTTGGTTATAGGATGAAGGAACCATGGCCTGAAAGAAAAGAGGCCATAGATGCGGCTGTGCAAAAATATGGAAAGAAGAAGACTGCATTGAAATTTGCAGACCTTGTGAGAATGAATGCCCACAGGCCGCAATTGAAGGAAATTGCAGTCCACGACTTGAGATATGTAACGGGGAGAGAAAACTAAACAAAGAGGTATGAAAAATGTCGGATAGATGGATAACGGTAAAAGACAAGAAGAAAGAGAACAGGCATGTTAAACTGACTGGAGTAAAGGAGTCCAGGCCAACACTTGAGATGAAACTTCGATACAGTGATATCAATCCAAGTAGAAAGGAAACACTGACACTTGAGCAGTTGGCTAGGGATCAGCTGAAGAGGGCAAGCCAGGCCACAACAGTAGATCAAATGCTCCTTCACCTGGAAAAATATACAGGACTCCTTGGGAATTTCTCTTCTTTCAATTCTGTATTGATAAAAGAGCAGGATCCTTATGCCACCGTTGTGAGATCAAAGAGCGACTGGCAGGCCTATGGATTCAAGGTAAAAGATGATGCTGTCCCAATCGACATTCTATTCCCTGTTGTCAGCGGAAAACACGCCTCCAATGGTAAGATGCTTGAATTCATCAACAAGCTAAGGGCACAGGGATTAAGCGATGAAATGATCGATGAAAAGGTAAGGGAGAAGTACCCCAACAACAGGGTTCCCACACATACCTTTGGCATCAGCAAAGTATTCGATAAGAAGGCTGTTGAACCAATTCAAGGAAAGAAGCAGATCAACGTTTATGATCGGGATTCAGAGATTAAGGCCCAGACTCTATACTCATACCTGAAAGATGTTGCATCTTCCAATTTCAGAGTAACAGAGGATCCATACGCTGGTGGTAGGGGATTCACAGCCCAGGATCCTGAACATGGCCAGAGAATAAACGTCATGAAGATACCTGGTGAAAATGTGCAGGCTTTGAGAACACTGCTGCACGAACTTTCCCATGCAAAACTTGAACATGTATACGGAAAAGGCGGTGCAAGGGGAGTCCAGGAATCAGAAGCTGAATTATCCGCTTGGCTTGTTGGGAAACACTTTGGATACGATTTCAAGGATTCTTCCCCTTATATCAAGGGATGGTCCTCACGCCAGGATTTCAAGGAGGATAATGTGGACAGATCAATGAAAACCGCTGCCTGGATAATCAAGAACGTAGACCTTGAGGAACTGAAAGGAAAGTCATTGCCTGAATCTTCAGTTTCAGTGGCAACCACAAGAAAAACCATCGGGAAAATGAAGAGTTTCCAGGCCACACTGGGGTGATTTAATGGACGAGAGTTCAAGGGATGGAGCACACGCATTTTACACAATGTATATGAGCTGTTCAGAGCTCCCTGTTAACCGTCCACACAACAGGTCCAATGTCCTTTCTTATTTTAAGTGCTTAGTGCAGTTGGAGAACATGCTTTCTCCCTTCACCGATGAAATAGAGGGCTATGAGGATTCATACAAAAGAATCTACGACAAGATCTCAAAGCTAGATGAAGAATCACCCAATTACGTGAATGAATCCTATCAGATATGCGGTGAATTTCTTGGCCTTCTATCCCAGGCAATGCAGGAACTTGGCCTTCTGATACCGGTGAATGCATCATCGAGCGACGGTGTTTTAGCGGAACCATACAGCGATTGAAATGCCTAATTTTGAAGCTGGAGAGAAATCAACCTGGCTGATTCCCTGGATTAAAAGGAGAATTAAGCAGAATCGCAATCTCATTGGTATTTTCGTTGGTGATACCGGATCCGGCAAATCTCTTTCATCTATTTCATTAGCTGAGCAGATTGATCCTGAATTTTCTGTTGAAAGGATCGTCTTCACAGTCCAGGAGCTCATAACTCTAATCAATGCCGGGAAACTGAAGCCGGGATCTGTTGTAATCTTTGATGACGCTGGTCTGGGTGTGAATGCAAGATTGTGGAAAAACCAGTCTTCAGTTATCTTTGGAATGCTCACTCAAGGCTTCAGGTACATGCAGATAATTCTACTGATAACTGTTCCAAAGATTTACTTCATTGAGCGTCAGAGTAGGAACCTTATACACGTGATGTTTGAAGCAACAGATGTCCAGGGAATAATGAAGCCTAAGCTGCCTTTCCCGTCGCCGTATCATGATGATAAGATCTGGTTCAAATATCCGCAAATTCAAAGAGGATTTAAGAAGATTACAATCAAGACTTCAAGGTTCAAGCTGCCTTCTCAACCTCTAATCGATTCTTATGAGTCCAAGAAAAAGGAATACATGGAAACAAAGTTCAAGGAATTTGAAGAGAAACTGACAGGGAGATCCAGGGATTCATCTGACGGAATACCGTTGACTTGTGGGGAGTGTGGTTATTCCTGGCAGTACCATGGATTTTTAAGAATGGCCACGTGTCCTAACTGCAATTCCAAAGTATACATTGTCGAAAAGGAAGCCAGATTCAATGGTTTCGATGTAAAATGTAATCATTGCAGCTATATCTGGAGATTTACGGGTCAGGCAAAGAGAACTACGTGCCCAAATTGTGAACAGAAAGTAGATACTGAGAAGAACAGAGTTCCTGATTCTGATGATTCTAACGTAACTGTTTGATAATGTCCTCAAGGACAAAAGAGGACACTGGGAAGGACATTACATTTTTCCCTTTAATTTGCTAAATCTCTAAACAATTTTGTCCTATTTTTCCACCACTTCTAACTTTTCATGTATTATATAGATAAGATAGTACGCTGAAGCCTCTTGTTTTAATGCATCTTTTTAGTCAAAAAATAATCAGATCACTTATAATCAAAACAAGGACACTTTATCCTTTGTATAGAAAAAATATATATTTACAACATATACAACTCTAATGAAAAAAATTGAGAAAAAGTCGGGCAAAGTTTTCTTGATGAGCCTGCTTATTGCCATTTTCATGATTCTAAGCGCAATTAGCGGTCTTACTGTAAATTTTGAAAAGAAGGTTTCTGACCATTCCAATAGCTCGGTTACCTCACTAACAAGTAAGCTACTTATGCCGGGAAATAAAATTCAGAATTCAATGGGGGTAGACCCTCTAAATTATTATTCCAATGAACCGGCACCAATGGGACTGGCTGATTACGGCGTTATTAATCCGGGGGTCTTTGAGACTACTTACGCATATAACACTACATCCTTCCTTGGAGGTGCAAGTATCAACTCACTCAGTACTGGTAGTAACAATACAACGATAAACCAACAAATGACCTTCCAATTTAACATAAACCTAGCATTTGATAATGGTGGAACTTTGTATGTGTATTGGGTCCAAGACGTAGCTTTTATCAACACGTCTACGAATCAGATATTCTTCATAGACAATATTTGGAATATGAGTGGTTCTTCAGCCAATATGTTAAATTCAACTTTTACTGGAAATGGTACCATTGGAGATTCTTCCGGAACATACTACTATTATGATTTTGCAAACTCATCTTTACCAGGCAATTTAGTGAATCTAAAATATCCCTCTAATGTGCAATTTATGATGAATAGTACTGTAAGTGGCGGGATGCCACAAGTCAACTTCATGTATAACGATGGGTATGGCTGGGTGACCTATGATAATGTACTGTTCTCATTTGTCACCAATTTGTCTGGTGACCTGGGCTTCGTTGTGGATGGCCAAACAACAGAACCCGATGGTTATAGCCCATATAATGCCGAACTGACGCTTGGCGGCCCGGGTGGCGGCTCATCTACTACAGACCTTCAATCAAATGTTAATTTGACAATACAGTACTGGAATGGCCATAACTACCAGGAGATCTCAAATGCCTTCAACTTTGGGAGCCACACCGCGGAAACTATAGGAAATGTAATCTCCAATTCCTATTACTTTACATACACGGGTAATCTTTTTGAAGAAGTTACAGCAGGGTCAAGCGGAACCCTTCAACAAGTCTATACGAGCTCTGATGTTTCTTTATTGAACATTTCAATGCCGATTTCTTCTGGGACTGTCTATGTTAATGGTAGTGCACATGCTTTCATTGGAGGAAACATAAATCTAACACTGGGTCCCGGGAGTTATCAGGTAGAGATATACAGTAATTCATTACTTTACAAATCTATGACGATAAATCTGACAGCTGGAGAATATCTGCCGTTAGAGGTTGCCGAAAGCCTGGTTACTTTTACATCAACTGGCCTACCTCAAGGTACAGTATGGTGGGTAAATCTCACAGGTCATGCATATTCCTCATCAACGAGCACGATCAGCTTCTATGAACAAAATGGAACTTATTCATACACTCTGTCAACAGATAACAAAAACTATGCCCCAAGCAATCCAAATGGAGTTTTCGTAGTCTCCGGAAGTGCGGTTTCTCAAAATGCGGCTTTTGCTCCGGTTCTTTATAACGTAACTATCAAGGAAAATGGCCTCTCTTCTGGAATGAGTTGGTCCATTACGTCTGGCAGTACAACACACACTTCAAAGAACACCACCATAAGCTTCAAAGAAATGAATGGTACCTACACATTTTCTGTTTCTAATTTAACATCTTACTATACCTATGATTACAGTATTACGGCAACTGTTAATGGAAAAAATGTAACTGAAACTGTGAATTTCCTTCATTATGCCTACATAACTGGAACTTTATCCCCTGGAAATGCCATTTTGAAAATCAATGGCAAGACTGTAAGCGTAAGTGGAGGGGCATTCAATATTTCTGTGGTTGCAGGGAATTATACCGTTACAGCAAGTGACAGTGGATATACATCCTACAGCAACAACATCACATTGGCAGCTGGAGGAGTCAAAACACTGAACATCACTCTACAGAGTAATTCTCCACCTAAATCCACACCTATATCTCCAGAATTGGAGTACATAGCGATAGGAGCCATAGTTTTAGTTGTCGCAGGTCTAGGTGGATTTGGTATAATGAGAATGAGGAGAAAGTGAGATTTCAGTCAAAAAAAATCTCCTACTTTTTTAATTTTAACTTTTGCTTATGTTAAGTTTTAGCCTAAAAGTTAACGCCGTTTATATACTAACATTCAGGTTTTCAAAGGCCAGTATATAAACGGACAGAGAAAAACCATTAAGTCTTAATGTAAACTTAACACTCATTTTGAGAGCCATTGTCAGATCATCAGAAAAATATGAAGTCCGGATCCTCAGGCCATCGGAATGGGAGATTTTGAGAGATGCCCTGGACATCAGCATGAAAAGGATCTGCACGTCTCTCCTGGTAACGGGAATGAGGTATGCTGAGCTGCAGAGATTCAGGGAGAATCCGGACTGGCTGGATGGGAGATTCGTCTACCTTCCTCGAGGATCAATGATGAAAGTCAAGGCTAAACAGAAAGAGAGGGCCATCAGATTAAGCGATATTGGCAAAACTCTCATTTCAGATTTATTCCAGGCTCCACATCCATTGCCTGAACTTCCAGCATTTGACATGAAGCTGAGAAGGTTATCAAAAAGGATCCTTGAAGGAGCTCCGGTCAACAATAAGACCTTCAGGAAGACCTGGGAATCCTGGTTAGTGTTTTACTATCCTGATAAGTCATTGCAGATTGCACTGAGCCAAGGGCATACTACTGTGACGCAGTATGAACATTATGTTAATATCCCATTTGAGGAATATGACCGCAAGGAAATGAGGAAATGGGTTGAGGGGTGGATATGAAAGGGATTAAACACATCAGAGATCATCAAATAACTGCCGATGTTGGAAATCTTAAAGAATTACTGGATTGTATCTCACCCTATGGAGTCAGATCCAAATACGGCAGAAAGAAACTTAGCGGCACGGTTAACCAACAATTCTAAGCTTCGTGAACTGCTAAACCAGAAAGTTTACCTTGAACTGAAACCAAAAACGTTTTGGGGCTTGGATTTGCTCGATTATATTCCCAAGGTCGAAATTGTGCACTCAGAAGGTAAATGCCATCTGGATGCAAATGTAGGCGACCTAGGAATATTTGATTTACTTGGTTATTATGATGCTGGAACGCAAACGATAAACATTTGTGAGCAGAATATTTTTCATTACCTAAAAAACAACTGGGAGTCGGACCGCAAGGATCTATCTGATCATGGTTTTAACATTGATGAGACTGGTTTTTTCGCCTCCCTAAGGGAAGTGATTAGACTGCACGAGCACGCTCACGCCATAATAGATTCCTGCGGGTTCAATTGTTTCAGCGCCCCATCTCACGAGTGGTTCGTAAGCCTCCCAGATGAGGTAGGAGAACCATTGGCTCAGTTCATTGTCTGGAGCTTACTGAATACGAAGGACGATGGAAAATCGTTGCTAATGGAGACCTTCAAACTGCTGAGTTCTAAACAATCTAAGATTTACCAAGACTGGAAGGATTTAAGAGATTGCTTTGATCCATTGCCAAAGGCTATGGGGGAAGTGATTGATTATCGATCATTAATACCGTTAATTGTCAGGTTTTCGAGAACCAAGAATAAATGGGAGTCTTTCGACGAATTCAAAGGTGAAATGAGTGGACTCGGTCCTGAAGCATTAGCGTTTAGCATTCAAAGCGAAGCTCAGCGGAAGGTTGAATATCTAAAGTCTTTCCTAAGCGAAGAATCTGATACGCAGGAAAAAGATGAGAACGTGGATTGAGGAGTGGTAAACCTCAACAGTGAGTTGGCTTTACGTCGAAAGCACCTCGTCCGAAAAACCTACCCCTCAGAACTGATTGGTTTATTTATATGCCCCATACCCATGATTTCAGTGTCCGAAAAGGAAATGTTTTTTGGACAGCAATATTTATATATAATTTATTGTAAAATAATTAAGCATGGGCTCTGTTGATAATAATTAGATAGATAATTTTTGGCGAGAAGTGTTCTCCGGAACTTGGGAATTCAAACCTAAGGTCTTCAAATTTAATAAAGATGATAAGACAGCTGATCTCCTCCCTTCAAAATGCTCTTACCTGGAGCATAGTATAGGCGAACTGAAGGGTCAAATTGCTGATTGGAGAGGTTCAATCACTGGCAAGAATGAAGGCTTTCACGTGGTCGAATTTTCAGATCGATTCGAATGCCACATAGATGTGTGGGGTCCTGCAAAAACCTTTTGGAGACACCTAACGGATGATAGCCCTGGCACTTTAGGAGCAATTTTTGGGGTAGCTGCTCATATAATAGGTGGAATAGCAACCTATTACTTTTTCAAGGACTCTGATAAAAACGAAGAAGAAAGCAGTTAAGCGCAAAATTTGATTTGTACTTGATGCTTCCTATTAACTCAATATAATACAAGGAAAAATTTAAATTGTAATATCTGTAAGATATGTTGCACGGTCTCTGCTAAGTCAGTTCTGCAGAGAAACTGAAAAGAAGGGGAACTATGAGTAACGACATAAACATAAATTCCAATAGGGATCTCCAGAACATTGGAGATCAGGATGTTCAGGAGATTTCGAGAGTACTATTCAATCTAAGGCAGAGATTTAGAGACTCCAACAATGACACGGATCTTGTTCTTTCTGCTAAATATTTTGAGGAATTTGCTGTACAAAAAAATCTTCATATTAGCGTTTCCTCACTGACAGATGAGTACTTAAAAAAAGTAGCAAAATTAGGTGGAATGGCTGACCTAATGGATTATCAGAAAGAAACCTGGGAAAAAATCCATTATCTAACTGGGACGAGACAAGAATCTTCTATTATAGTTTCGGCAGAGACTGGTATGGGAAAAACAGAAGCCGTTATACCATCGGTACTAGAAGAAGTAATAGAGAATGATTCCCTTGCAATATTGATATTCCCAAGAAGAGCTCTTTTGAAAGATCAGCTGCAAAGAATTGCCAAGTTTAATACCAATTTTTCCGGAATAAGTGGATCAGGAAGAAGAATACCTCCACTTAAGATGTCACTTCAGATGGGCGAAATTTCTGAGAAAATATACTGGACCGCTTACAATCAAGATAGTATAGACGAAACCGCTCCGAATAGCTACACTTCCTTTGAAAATGAATTTTTCTCTGTTGAAAGATTGTCCGACGAGTTTGACAGAATAAGTCTACTTGATATTAAGTGTCCGATTTGCGGAAATGAGCTATCAAACGAATTCAAATTTAAAAAAGGGCCAAGAGGTTACGGAAGAGATTCTCGAAATATTCAGGCCAATTATTTTAAGGCAGCAAATGGAGAAAACTATACCTGGAAGTGTGAAAAACATCCAATCATTGAATACTGGATATCATTTTCAAGAGAAGATCATGTTTCACTTAAACCAAATGTACTTTTTACGACAATCGATTCTTTAGAATCGCTTCTACTCGATCCAGAGATGGGGAGATATATACTTTCAAAGGTAAAGTATCTAGTGTTAGACGAAGTTCATGTGTACAATGGGATATACGGAACACATGCCTCAGCAATGATTGAAGAGTTTAAGAAAATGGCCAACAACCCTATAATTACAATAGGCTTGAGCGCTACAATCAATAGGCCAAAAGATTTTGCTCATAAACTGTTTAATACCCCGTATGATGATATCTATCCAATTTTCCCGTCAAATAAAGATAAAGAAGGTGATGAAGAACCAGCAAGGAAAAAATTCTTGATGATAAAAGCCAAGTTTCATGATACAAAATACTATCCCTTACAATCCCAGGTAATGATACAATCTGCTCTTTTTCTTTCATCTTCTTTAACTGACCTTTCAAGACAAACTCTTGTGTTCATGGACAGTATAGATGCCGTAACTAGGCTAAAAAGGCAGACTGAAGATGCATTTAATGCTCTGGGACTTCACCAATTAAGACTAGATGATCTTTCCAATGGTGGCGGAAATTTTAGGAGTCACCCATGTCTAGGCTTTAAACCTGATTATTCTTGTTCCAGTGGTTGTTTCATATATGAGCAAGGGGAATGTTGGCTTATTCCTAGAGATAGGAATGGGATCATTACTCCATCCATAATTGATGTGAGAGGGGTGACAGCAAGAGCGCCCGCAACTAGAACTGAACTAGAAAATTCGAGAGTGATCTACTCAACTTCCGAACTGGAACTGGGCGTGGATCTAAGAAACATAGGCAATCTCTTTCAATATGGATCCCCATTTTCAACTGCAAGCCTTATACAAAGAATTGGAAGAGCGGGTCGTAGCGCAGGATCTGAACCTCTTATTGGATTAGTTCTTGGAGAAAAGACTAATGACTATATATATTACAGGAAAGGTTCAGATATCCTCCATGAGCCTTTGCCGACTCCTTTAAATGAAGGGAATGAAGTCATTAAGAAATTGCATGAGAATCTAATTGATATTTCAATGAAGGCCATAAGAGTTATTGAAAATGACAACGGAACAAACAAGAGTTACGTAAAAGAAATTGTTGATACTTGGACTACAATTTATAATGAATTTGGAAGTAAATTCCAAGATGCTCTCCACAAATTGAATATCCAAGCTCTTTTCTCAGGAAGGGCAGGATGGGATGACATTAAGGTATTCAAGCGGTCTACGATAGCCACCCTCGATAGGAAGGTTAAGGGAATCAAAGAAGAAATTCAAAATAAACTATTGCAGGATCAGCAGGATCCTCGTGACCTGATCCTTCAAAAATCAGAACAAATAGAAATACTACTGACTGGCATAGGCATAGATGTGGGCGCGTTCAAAGACAAAGTGAGCGAGTATCTAAACGAGTACACAATTCCTATTGATCAGAGAGACTTAGAAGGGAAGCTTGCTGCTCTCAAAAAAGAATATTTTAAGATTCAAGCTGAAGTTGGAAATGCGTTAAGTGGCCAAAACAATGATCAAGAATCGGAAATTCTTAACACCCTATTTGAGTTATATAAGGCAATCGAATCTTTATCGCAAACTAGTGAGCAGATAACGGATGAAATCAGGCAAAAGTTTTACCAGATACAGTCTTTGAATGAGTTTATCGAAGCTTTCGGAAAGAGCTCTTTGATTGAGATTGTAAAGAGTGCCACTAGAGCAAAGTATTTCTTGGAGGTCAGTGATGATTTCTTCAATCTTAACGTGGATCCTCCTTTCCCTGATAACCTATTTCAACTCAACAGATACTATTGTATAGCAAAAAGAAAAAGAAGAGGAGATATTGACAAAATTTCGATTGATGATGCTATGACTAAGTATTTTCCATTCCGGGTGAATTCATCTCCAAACTCAGATTCCGTAGATATTTCCCTTCCAAAAATTGAAAGTGGCTCTGAAGGTACCTTGCAATTTTCATTGAATGGATACATAGATTATGTGCATCAACTGGATTCGGATGATGAAGCCTATGCCTTTCCAAGAACGCTGGAATATGAAACTTACAATGCTGAGCACACAAATGGCCTGTTAAAATTTTGCGATCACTGTGTGAGGTTCTACAGTTATGCTTTCAGGAATAAATGTATTAGCTGTGGGGGAGACCTTCATGATGCTAGGCCTTATGCTACTCCGAACATCGACTCAAAGATAGAATCTGATGAGTGGGTTAGCAAAACAAAGAAAGTGTACATTGCGAGTGCAGCAACGATAATTAAGAGACTTGTAAGCGTGTCTTTGAATGTAACACCAGCTCTTAGAATAAAGGGACGCCTTGTCCTAAACGGTAACAGATCTACGAACTATACCATTTTGGCTGAAGTACCATATGGTTATTTCATTAAAACTACGGCCGTCAGAATTAATGTTACGAGTGAGATTGTGGATTCTATGATTTCTGAGTATAAAAAAGAATTTCCAATATTGAGTTCTAGTCTTAGCGATTTGTTACTCAGAAATATAGCCATGCACACAGTTTCTCACTTGTGGGTAATCCTCTCTGCAGATGTATCCGAAGTTTCCGCCAATGCTTTTTCGTATGATTGGGAATCGTCAGAAGATGGTTATTTTGTTAAGATTGCTGAAGACCAAGAAGGAGGGGCAGGATTCCTAGATGAAATAATAGAAACCATCAAAACAGATCCAATTAAGATTTTTGAAAGAATGTCAGCTACTGTGAATTGCGACGAACATGCCTCTATATCGAGTAGACCAAGAGTATCCACTAGAACCACAAATTCAAAAGAGATATATGATTGGATAAGAAATCAAATGCCTGGAAATGTCAGATTATCTGAAAGACAAAGATTAATGGATGAATACGCGCAGCTTTCTGGAAATATAATAGATGATGTAATTCCCGAATATCCCACATGTGTTGATGGTTGCAACAATTGTATCGCAACAACAGAATGTCATGAAGGCATACTTGACCAGTTGGATCATATAAGCCTCTCGATGGCCCGGGTCTATGTTGATTCATTGACAAAGATTATAACGAGCAAGGATGATGCCGCAGATTTGATAAAGAATGGTGAAAAAGTGATAGAGGAAATAGATAATGGCAACGGGGGGTACCGTTTCCTTGATCTATAATGGTGCCGACCTAAAATGGATAATCCCACACATCTATCTGATCACAGATCCTAATAAAACTGTGTATACAATATCCCCCTGGCTCGACATTGAGATTCGGCTGAAAATCTCTTGGGAGAACAAAAAACCAGAATTGACGATGCTTGAACTGGCAAAATCCTTCAGAAAACGCGGGATAAAGTCTATTTTTTTTCTTTCAGATCAGGAGAAAGAGAATAAATTGAACAAGAGAAGTATGAAACTCCTGAGAGAAGAAGACTTTGAATATACTCTAATAGACAAGTTACACACAAAGGCGATAATAGGTGAAAGGTTGGCTTATTTTGGATCTGCGAATATCACTTTCAGCGGCCTAAATATAAACAATGAAGCAGTTACCTTGGAGAGGGTTACTAGTCAAAGCGAAATAATTGATCAAACAATTGGAGGTCAGATTTTATGATTCCTTCAGATACAGAAATTATCCATCCGATTAATGCACCAATCTTCAATAAAAAATTCAAAACTGTCAGTTTGCCTATAACAGAGGGTTTCGGATATAACCAAGTGATAAACATAATTCAGACATACCCTGTATTACTGCCAAGGCTAGGCAGATATGCTAGACTTGAGACAACTTCAGATAACGTAGGGGATCTCTATGTGGAACTATCAAAAATAGACAATTCTGTGTTGATTTCTAGACTTCATAACTACGATGAAAAGAATCGTTTTGTAACATGGGGCACTCTTACAAATTTTGGCCTAAATGAGGATTTCTATAACCTTTATTTAGAGTCCTTAGACCTTTTCCTATCAAGCAAGAGGCCGATTTTTTTGAAGAAAAAAGAAACATCTAATGGATTTATAATACAATCAAGCTGGTTTTATCACTTAGTTAATAATGATATTTATGACAGTGTGGAAAAGGCAACAGTCTCTTTATCCAGTGTTATAGTCAAATTCGAGAAAGCTTCCTTACGGTCGACCCATCGTTTCTTTCTGAAACGTGGAGTTCCACCCCTAATGTCTGTAGATGCAAATGTTGGTTTCTTTGGAGAGAATGGATTAGAATTCAAACCAATAAGACTCGCTATGACTTATGATATGCTCGAATTTATTAAAACTGAAGAAGAAGGCTCATACTCATGTTACCTATATTCTGTCAACAACTGGAAAATTGGAGAAAGAGAGAAACCAGAGCTTAATTTGGTGTTCCATCTTAGGCACCTATTTTACTCTCCCGATTCTCTTTTCCCTTTTTATGGGAATTTTATACATAAAGATGTCATATCATATGAACTGACACTTTCTAAGGAAATAATAAAGGATTCCTTAACGAAACTGAAGCAAAAGACTAAGTACGCACTGAAAGATTTCACAAGGATTAGCCCAACCTATAGGAGCAGCCAATCAGATGATGGCGGGATGTATTTTAGGATATTGAAGCCTTGGGTAATGTTTGAACTGGTTTCCGCCTATGCTTTAGACCCAAGATCCAGAGATGTGATAACAAGAATCGTGAGTTCCGATAATATCGCCTCAGAAATGGATCTATTGTTGGAAAAATTGAAGTCTGACTCACTTTCATATAATCTCATAGGTACTAGGTTACACGATCTATTGGCAAAAATAGCAAATGCTGAAAGTTCTAGGGATATTTAATCAATAATTTTTTATATCGCTTGGTCCTGTTCATTAGAATTTATGCTCCCTGTCTTTGTAGCCGACCGTCCTGCTTCTCTCCGAATTTTGTCTGGACTTGATAAATATCAAAACAAATTCGGTATATTGGCCCATGCTCTAACTACTGATAATTTTAGAGAACAATTTGCTGCATTTCCTTTAACCTCTTTAAAAATTGGAGATTCGGGGATTTTTCAAGGTAAAGAACTTGAATACAAAGATTTATTTCAGAGATACAGTGGGATGAATGTCTCACATGGAATCATAAAAGACTATTATCGAGACCGTGCTAAAACATTAGATAGTGCCAAGAAAGCTCTAAAGGCACATAAAAAGGGGAACTATGATTTCAAATTGGTAGGCGTTGCACAGGGAACTTCTGTAGCGGAATATGTTACGAGTTACAGAGAACAAAGAGCACTTGGACTTAAAATCGTGGCAATAGGGGGTTTGCTTGAAAAAATACCAAATCACGCACGAATGGTTGTAGTAAAGCATGACGTGTATCTTGCAAACATACTTAGATCCATAAGAAGAGAATTTCCAAAGGATTATCTGTTTCCTCTTGGTTCGTACAGCAAAAGAAGATTGCCCCTTTTCTTTGAGAATAATGTATGGATTTCCGACTATAAGGGATGGATATTCAGGTATGATAAGAATGAAGTGGAAAGACTGGATAATAGGTTTGAACAAACTAGGAAAAATATAGAGAAAGACGTATTCAGTGTTATAGAAAAAATGGAGCGACAACCTTTTTCTAAGGAACAGAAGCATAATAACCAGAAGAGAATGAAGCGGTTACTGATAATTGCGTGCACGAAGAATAAAAAGAACGAGACAGATAGAGCAATCAATGTATATGATGGCCAAACTTTTAAGAAAGTCAGAAAACAATTGCGGAAAGAAAAAAACATAGATGTTAAAATAATCTCAGCCAAGTATGGCTTGATTGATAAATTGGATAAAATTGGCCCTTATGATTTAAAAATGACAAAGAGGCTTTCAGAAATTTATGGAGAGATTTTATCTGATGACCTCAGGAAGGTAATAAGCGACTATGAAGATGTTTTTGTTTATGGTGGAAAATATTACCAGTCTGTGGTTCCAAAGGATCAGGATAAGAAAATTCTAAGATCTTCCGGAAAAATAGGCCAGCAGAATCAGCAACTAAAGATCTGGTTGGAAAATGATAAAGCAAAGACGTCCCTATATAATTTTCAAAAAACATCTACATAAAGGCATAAGATTCTTATCTTCGTATTTATGCTTCTCAACATAAACTCTTTCATCTTTCACATAAAATCCAACAATATCCTCAGTCCCCACTCCGAGCTTTTCCATTACTTTTCTTGGTATTGTAAATGGCAAGTGAATTCTGTCCAATTATGGCAAACGAAAAGTATCCAGTTTTTGGCCATCTCAATGCTCGTATACAACTGATGCACAGGTATGCCGGATCCGTTAAGTATCTCTGTTATAGATTGTTCATCATGTTCATCGCTGTAGAGTACCTGCCCCATAAGTGAGTCAAATTAGGAATACAACTTAGTATCGAGGTAGCAAAATGTCAACCTAATTTCGTTTTTCAGGTTCGTCGCCGCATAGAAATTATCAAAACAATATTTTAGAAATTCGGAAATTTTCACCCAATACTCCTCAATCTTGTTCTCATTCATGCTCCTAATAGATTGTAATAAGCTCCTTGAGGCATCTTTATCCATACCTTCAAATTCAGTCAGATCTTTAAATTTGCTTTCAAAATAATTACCATAATGTGGTGCTGAAAAATCCTTATCCCCAGATCTAAGCCGATTCAAGAGAGTTGTGCGGCCCCTTGTTGTAGATTTTGAAGTTTCCACTATTTTCGCAAACTCAGACTTGGATTTCCCGGCCTGTTTCATGAAAAAGTAGATCGGGACATAGCCACTGCTTTCATAGGGCATCTGTTCTAAAAATAACAGGGGATCGTAGCTTTTCGGAATCATTCTCTTAAGAAAGATTTGAAAGATTGTACCTGTATTTATTGTGGTAAGTTTCTCTACGATGACTCTTTCTGGGGTGCCAAGTGCTTGAATGACTCTTACCGCCACGCCGGCTTTTGTTTCATTTTCACCTGCTTTCCTGACAGCCATTTCTGAGGAAACTGCATTGGGATCAATAACAAACACGTCGCCTTCTGAAGATTTCCGTAGCTCTTCAAAATTGACAATCCCCACATTATCTGGACCCCTCTCTACAATAGTTCTCATTTTTTCAAGTAATTTAGAACCATACTTCATCTTCTCTCTTTCAATAATATTTCTCAACTCTGCGTGTTTTATTCTGTCTACTTTCCCACCGTACCTGAAATAAATTTCACCTTCTCTAATTTCTTCGCCATTCTTAATGGCTATAACAGGTTTGTTTTCCGACTCATAGACCTGTATCACACCCAATTTTTTTCCAGCCTGAAAGCATACTCCTTTATCCCATTTAATTGCAGGATTGAGGAAAGTGTTTAGATCGGTAGTAATAACTGCGGGGTCTTTATCTTCAAATTTAGTGCCGATAAGTCCTACTAACTCTCTGTTGTCATCTTTAATTCCAAAAATTAGGAACCCACCTGAGGAATTTGCGAATGCGGCCATGGCCCTAGCATATTTTTCTTTGTTGGCCCAACTGAAACTCTCTTTATATTCGAAAACTGAATTCTCCTCTGGAGAAATCACCCTGTAGTCGCTAAAGGTGAAATTTGTAAAAACATCGCATATCATTGCGCATCACTTTTTCAAGTTTTAACACATCTCAAAATAGCTACTGTTATTCTAATTTAAATTTTATTATAACAAAGTGGTGATAAATAAAATGGTTTTTCTGATCAAAAAATTTCTTAATCTATTGCACTAATACCGATTAATGCAACAATTGGTAGATGTATCACATCTTTCAAAGAGAGGGTCTTCCTTGAGAATGACAGTTCCAAAAAGAGTTCAAGTCAAACTTGGTGTCAAGGAGGAGGATATTTTGGGGTTTTACGAGGAAGACGGGAAAATTGTTTTGAGAAGGATGGAATAAGCGTGTAAGTTATAATTGTAGTCTCCACCCAAGAGGGAACTCTGCAAGGTTTCAATCTGAAGAGTAGTGCGCGGAGACTACTGATGAATAGCAATAAGGGATAATATTAGCTTTCGATACAATTGATTCATTTAACTGGAAAGGCTAACAAGAGCCGCTTTTTTGACATGGCTGCTATGCATTTCTTAAACGCTGGATTGCATGAAGCGAAATATTTCGTTTCATGCAGATATTATTTTAATAGAAAAATTGGTATATGCCCACTGATGTACATTACCCATGGGTGAAAGTGAACTTAGAGCCAAGATTGCTAAAATCAACAAGGGAACGAAAATAGCAGTAGTCCCAGTCAGCACGGAATTTGGTGATGAGATCACCGCAATTGGCCTACCATGTGCACCATATGAAAGGGCAACTATTGAGCTGCCTGAACCGTTTTATGCAAGTCTTGAGGAATTCGACGGCGACACTTTGTGGCTGAGGACAAAATCTTATTATTGCATCAAGGTGGCGATCGCAGATATCAGAGATGTAATACCTCTAAATGGAGACCTCTTGGGAACGGAACCAGGCACCGACTAAAGGTTGTTAAGCTTCTCGAGCACCACTTTACCATCTTCCAGGTAAAACACAACCACTTTGTCATCCTGAGTTATGTGCAGCTTTTCGACTACCGCCTTAGGAATGGTGATCCTGTAGGATGTGCCACTTCTGGTAGCGATGCGGGCAATGTCTAAAACTTTCTTCTCTTTTTTATCCATATGTATTATAGCCCTCATTTTCTTATTTAACCTTATCAGAACATTTTGTACATTTTACATCAGTGGGTATTTCCATCAGGAGGTCTTTGCCTTAGGGTGGGTATCCCGAGAACTTTTTGAGGCAATTCTTGCATATGCAATCCTTCGCGATTACAGATATCAGGAGCCTCTTCTTTGGCTCCACACTTAGGCTGGAACACCAGCAAGGGCCAGGGGAACCGCATGTAAATGTGTTCTGGCATAATTCGCAGATCCGTTCCCGTGGCATTAGCTGGTATTCTTTCTATTAACAAAAATACTTGCCTTGGTTGCTTACTCGTTGATTGCATATCTGCTTCCAATTTAATTGCGAAATATTTCCCTTCATACATGGTCATCAATAAGAGAAAAATTGGTATATGTCCACCGATGTACAATACCCATTGAACACTGAAGAGCTTAGAACTAAAATCTATGGGATCAGGAAAGGGACAAAGGTTCTGGTGACCCCCAGAATGATGGAAGACAGGGATCCATATAATGCGTTTGGGATTCCATGCGGAAGCGGAGAAAGAAAGGTTGTAGAACTGGCAGAACCCTTTTACGCATACCTTGAAAATTTTGATGGTGAAGTTGTATGGATCAGGACAGTGGAGTACTTCTGCCTTAAAATTTCGATAGAAGATCTCAAAGAAGTCTCTGTCCTTGTAAATTCGCCGTGGGGAACTGCCAGAAATCTCGAATGAGACTCGGTTGTCAAGTAAAAGGCAGTGACAGTTTGTTATACAAAACTATCCTACTCGATTACTTTGTCTGGAATCCCCAGGAAGATGCGATAACAACAGAGTGAAATAAGATGATTTTGTCCATTGGGAACCTATATATGAGATCATGGAGTGATTATCGAAGAGGTTGTCGTATCATGACCAATGAAGAAGAAAGGGCATCAAAGGGAAATAGTGTAAGAGCGATCGCCCTCCACTACTATATTGAGTTGACCGGCTGTAACGAGAAAGAAGCAGCAGATATATTTCCGAGGGCTTTAGCAGCCAATGATGCCCTAGCTCAATCAGCTCTGAGACTGGCAGAACACGAAATGCTGCACTGAATATTTATGCACTTTATCAAAAACAGAGGGAGATAATTCCTATTCCTTAATTCTCATTTTATTTAAGTATAGACTATTACATCTTTGCGTCCTGTTTCCTATATTGACCCCATATGGTCAAATTATCATGGATGAGAAGAGATTTACCCAGAAATTATCAAGAATGCAGAAAGGCTCAAAAGTTGCAATAATACCTCTCAGTGTTGATTATGGGGACGACATCACGGCAATAGGAGTTCCGGGTTCATTTTCAAATGAGAATCCTGTTGAGCTAAAGGATCCATTTGAGGCATACCTGGAGGATTTTGATGGGGAAGTATTGAGGCTCAGAACGCCAATTCATTACTGTCTCAAAGTATCAATAGCAGATATAAAGGACATTATGGTTCTTTCCACGATTGTGTGAGCGTCAAAGGACGATCTCCCAATTCCCATTACACTTATTATCGATTATCTGATATTTCATTGGGTTTGATAGCATGGTTCAGGAATTATTTGGGTGTGAGGCCTGCGGTGCCGTTTACAAGGATAAGGAAATAGCAGAAAAATGTGAGGAGCATTGCAATACCAGGAACGCATGCAAAGTTGAATATCTCAGGCAATCAATAGGCGTGATATCACAAGTCAAGACCGGCATATCATAGCTGCGTGCTCTATTTCACTACAAGTCTTTTAAGGTAATCTCTTCAAACACAATCCCTGGGGACCGCAGACAGCAAAAAACTTTTCCTTGGTTCAAACTGAATCTATGAACACCAGCAATTACCTGGAGCTCCACATCTGAATTCAGAGCGGCATAATTCACAGGTCAGGTTTCTCAGCACACAGAAGCATTCAGTAACTGTTAATGAAGCTGACTTGATTTTTTTGAAGTCTATTTCGCACCATGCATAATGCGCCATTAGTAAGGTTGGTATATGACCACTAATGTACAATGACCAATGAACGAGGATGAACTAAAGAAGAAGATATCCGGGATTCGATTGGGTGCCAGGGTAGCTGTTATACCTCTGAGCACTGCTTATGGTGACGATATTAACGCAGTCGGGATTCCCTGCGCTGATGGCCAGAGGTCGTCCATTGAGATCACTGAACCGTTTTACCAAGGCTGGAAAACTTTGATGGCGAGAATCTATGGCTAAGGACGAGGTCTTATTACTGCCTTAAAGTCAATATAAGCGATGTAAAGGACATAATGATCCTTGCCAGCGAGACATGGAAAGATGATGATTTGACGGACTAAATGTGCTTTAATTTCTCCAGTACAACCTTATCCTTATCAAGGACAAACACAACAAAACTTTCTTCTTTTGTGAGGCCCAATTTTTCAACTACCTTTCCCGGAAGCGTTATCCTGAATGAGCTCCCGGCTCTGGTCGAAGCACGCACCACCTCGAGTATCTTCCTTTCTTCTTTTTCCATAAGAGTGCGATAAAGGCTTGTTATAATTACCTTTATCAGTATATTTGATACATTTTAGCTGTGTATTATACTGTTAAGCGGTGAGAGCTTTGAACAGGGACTAGACCTGTAATTGCCCTCTATTACCTTTCTGACTTCAGGGGTTCAATGTAGATTCTTCCACCGTCTTCAATGAATGTAATAATATCATCTTCGGCTAATCCAAGCTTCTTTATGACCTTCTTTGGCAGCGTTATTCTGAAAGAGCTACCTCTTGACGAAATGTGCGTTACGTCCAATATCTTCATTATTCCGAAATTCAGATAGTGTATATTAAAGGCATTGTGGTCAAAGTGGTTAGTGAATCCGTAATATCCGCATTTTATAAGTATTCTCTTTTTCACATTTTTCTAATGAGACACTACTTGCTTATGTACTATCCTTAATTTTGCGCCTTTATGAGTGTGTCAGCAAAAACAAAAAAAGAGCCTGATGAGCTCGTGATTCAGGAAGCTTTTCAGAAAGGATACCAGAGAGGCTGGAATGAAAGAAAAGAATTCGATTCTGGCCTCATAGAAGAAGCAATCAGAAAAAGTCAGGATTTTGAAGAATTTTCCCGGATATTGTAAATGCCGGTTGATTTTTCCCCAATAATGACGGAATAAAATTCCCCACCCTTATTTATATTTTCACTCATTTTCTTTCACACCTTTTTGTATGGAGGAGGGTTGCCCTTCCTCCTGTCCTTCAA